>Ga0080013_1002261_pt1 | contig 23098 bp, 42 predicted proteins | sample ETNvirenome_6_85_FD_69236 | JGI IMG/M metagenome (GOLD analysis project Ga0080013, IMG submission 69236) | Marine viral communities from the Pacific Ocean - ETNP_6_85 (SPADES assembly) (version 2) | ecosystem: Environmental > Aquatic > Marine > Oceanic | place: Pacific Ocean | collected 2013-06-19
GGTGGGAATCTCAAAACACCACGTCAACCCCTGGGAAGGACCCCTGCAAGGGGGGGGGTGAGACTTACGCTCACCGCATCAGTGCAGAGCTTTGTGCCTTCCACCTAGCACGCACCCGCCGTCTGGATCTTTTGGCAGTAGTTCTTCACCCTTGCCGGCGTCGAATCGGTCGTCACCTGGATCGCGAGTTTATATAGGACACCTACAAGGCAGCCCGAATAGGTGAACTGAATCGCCTCACCGACTGGCACCGTTTCATCGAGGATCGTCAGCTCCGCAGTTGACACGGCCTTGTTCGCCAGCGTCAAGTCGCTCGTCGTTATCTCCGTGACTGTGACGCTCGCAACCAGCTCGCCAGAGTCAAGATACGGGCTGATATTGACCGCACCCGCCTCGGTATCGCCAACGGAAGACTTCCAGACCTGATCGAGTGCGATTGCCATTTTTTTACTCCCTCGGAACAACGCTGTGTGATCTGTTGCTTGGCGCCCGTGAATGTGCTCGCAAGCGGGGCACCATTGAGTGCGGCCTGTCTGATGGAACTCGTGATTCGTGGCCTGGCGTGGCTGGCACTAGATGAATCGTGTAGCCCAGCGTCGGCAGTTTGCTAACGCCAGGGTCAAACGTCCCGTTTCCGAATCCAAAGCTAATGATACTGCTGATCGCCATCACGTCGCCCTCGTGATACTGGTTGGACTTGTGGCGTCGTCTAGAGTCTCTGTTGCAGCAGTAGTACTCCCATCTAACCTCTTGATTGTCTTGGTGGTCGAGCTGATAGCGAATTCGGTGATGGCCTGCTGAATCAGGTAGAGGATCTGCGCGGGCGTGCCAGTCGCTCCATCTGCTGCATAGGATTCAGTGAGCGCCGTCGTGAAAATCGCAGCGATATCAGCCGACACACTAGCACCGGCGGGACTGCCGATCCTATCGACTGTATACGTGCTGGTATCGTCGGCCAGAAACACCCAGCCGATTGGCATCGTCACAGAACTTATCGTGATATACGCCTTGTGCCAGCCTGCCAGCGCCTGTGTCACAGTTGCCAGATACGTGCCGCCACGGTTGGTTTGCTCCGTGCCAGAATCGCCCGCTCCGTTGACGATAGTGTCCGACTGCGCAGCAAACAGCGTCAGTGTCACGGTTGCACTTGGAGGGGCGTCAAATTCAACAATTGTATTTGCCATCGCTCAGGTCTTTACGTCTCAAGGTCGTTATCAGAATCGCCAAGTTCCGTCAGTGCGTCCGCAATCGCCTCGACTCGATGTTCGTCGGCCACTTCTTCCGGCGTCTTTCCGGCATCGCCCGCAACGATTGCGTCGTGTTTCTTCGAGTCCGCGACGAGAATCGCTTTATTGTAGTCCCGCTGCATGGCGTTGTAATGGTAGGCCAACGCCGTGTTTTTGACGCCGTTCGCTGCTGGCGTGAATACAGGTGGATCGGAGTCGTCCAGCGTGCCAATGTCAAGCGGATCACTCTGGTTGTCTGGATTGATCACGAGCGGAGTTGGTTGACGTGCAAGGTTGGTAAGCCACTGGCTCGGATACGCTCGCATGAAAGCGTGAGCCAATTTCAGCAAAAATTTATTGTTCGGCACCACTGCATCTTTGTTTTTGATATTCGCGATGATCGCCTTAGCTCTATCAATATGCGTAACCATGCTTCTCTTTCCTGGGTTTATTAGACGTTGGCAAGGCTAGTTAGTTCTTCGTAATACGCGACAATTTCAATAACCCCGGCATCAAAGCTGCCACCGTTTGCCGTAAATCGGATTTGACAAACCCCTGTGCTGATTTCATCCGGTAGCATCAGGTCAACTTTGGTGTTCTGTGCTGCCGCTGCTGCTGTCGCAAGAGTCGTCGTTGATCCTGTTACGAATGCAGCAGACCAAGTATCGTCGCCGCCATCATCTGATACTGCGGTGTTGACACAGAAACTAACGCCAAGCAATCGGCAACCACTGGGTATGCTGATCGTCGTTGTATCAGATGTGCCCGCTGCTGCTAGTGTGTGAGTTTCATGAGCGGTCTTGCGGGCAAGGTTCGCTGTGCCGCCTTCGGTTGTGTTCGCCGTTTTGATCGCTGGCGACTTCATGGCACCTGCTGAATCTACAACGAACAGATCCCCGCCGCTGCCGCCGTAACTATTGACCTCAAACGCGTTGACTGATTGACCGCTGGCAAGGTCGATTTTCTGGCCTACGTGTGTCCCCGTATTAATCAAAATGTGAATATTTGCAGTCGGCTGCGATTGATTAACACCGACCATATCACGTGTGGTGTCTGCGCTCAAAAACAATCCGCTCGATCCACCACCATATGACGTTATGTGTAGATTGTTTGTCCCCGCCTTTATGTAGCCCTTCTCCGCCCCTCCGGAGTTTTTGAACGCAACCCACTTGCCCGTATTGACAACGAACGCATACGTTCCGCCAATGTCAAGTTTACCGTCCGCGATCAGCGTCGATGACTCCGACACTTGATTGCTCGCATTTTCAATCAGAAAGCGATTTGCAGAACCGCCAGTAATGGCCGTCGAGTCGATCGTGATGCCACTTGCGACCGTGACGAACGAGAGATTCCCAGAGCCGTCAGTCTTGATGACCTGATTGGCCGAACCGTCAGCAGTCGGTGCCTTGAGCGCAACGCCTAGTCCTAGAAACGGTGCGACGTAGATAGGGTTTCCGTCCAACTCTCACCCGTCCTTTTTTTCTAGTGCCTTGCGAATCCACGACACATCAACGCGGATTCGTGTCAGCGTGTCATGGTCGGTCTTTTGCTGCACTTCGATTTCGTCCAGCCGCACGCCCTGAGCGTGAATCTGATACTGAGCGACCGCTGCCGAGGCGACAATGCCAACTCCGAAGATGCCAACCGTTATCATCACGCCCAAGTCCATAGTTATTTGCCCCTTCGACGTAGCAGTTCCAATATCAGCGGCCACAACATGCTTATGATCAGCCACGTCGGCGAGCCGTAGTTTTCGCGGATAATCATTGCCTTTGCATTGAGAAACAACCGGCAGCGACCGGCCTTGGGGTTCAAAACGCGAGCCCTGCGAACGGCTTCACGGGCAATCTCTGTATTTGACTTTCGCATGGCGGCCTCACAATTCCAGGATCTCCAGGTCGTCGTTTACCACTACCTCCAGAATCACGTACAGGGTCAGGTTGCGATACGTCCGCTGACTGTCGTACCCAATACCCTCGTCTCCCCAGTTCCCCGACCATGAATTAGCGTACGTCACCACGGGAGAGTTGCGGTCATACGTCAGGCCAACGTACGGCACGCAATGACGAGACCGACCGACGATGCCCGTGAAGTCATTCAGCAACGCCGATTCGATCTCGTCTGTTCCGCGAGCCGTGGCCCACTTACTGACCCTGAACTGGTTGGCGTGCTTCTCCCACCCTCTCGGGAAACGGCGCGACCAGTCAGTGATACCCCACGTTAAGTCGTACTTGTCGTTGTTTTCTGGCGTATCAAGAGGCAAGGCACCGACGTTGACGATCTGCTTCATACCGTCAGAAATCATCGCGCCGGACATCAGCGAACGGCCGATCTCTTTGTAGACGCTCATTCCAGCCAGCGAGACGTGATACTTGCGCCCGTAGCGTCGGGTGCGCGTCACCTCTAACGCTTGGGCACTGCCGAAGCCAACACAAGCGGAGGTACGCGACTGGCTGTAGATCCTGCGCACTGTCCTACGCTGTCGCGGCCACTTGAGAATCGCCAAATCCTTGCGTTTAGACTTCGGCACCATCAATGAGGGATACTCGGACTCGAATGAACCGATCTCACCAGCAGCCATCAGGATATCATCGTCGGACTCCTCAATCAGTCCCGTCGTCTGATCGTCTGGGATGACCGTGAAGTCCACGTCAATATGTTTGGTGTCGATCGTCACTTATACTCTTTCAGTTTCTTAATCACGCTATCGGCGTCTGAGAATTCGCCGGCCCAGAGGACGACGGACCCGCTGCCGGTCTTCTTTTTTTTTGAAATGAACCCGTAGGGTAGCTTCGCCGTGTCGGGTATGGCCTCGGCGTATGTCGCGACTGTCTTGTTCGGTTTGCCATCGGGTCCAACGGCATCAAGGTCGAACTCTAAGTGCTGCACCGACTCCTGTTCATCTACCCAATCCCGCAACTTAGACAGTTCAGTCGTCTCGTCCTCGGTAAGTTCTTCAGCGTTACGAAGCACGATAGACGTGACCGGCCCCATAGTCTCCGTTGTGTCCGGGGGCGGTACGACGGGATCGTCGGGTGGCGGGCGAGCGCCCAGTACGACGAGGTGGAACTTCTCTTTCAGATGCTGTTGCTTGCGCAAGTCCCAGTTGATCAGCCATGCCTCAAATCCAGCCCTGTATGTGCCAGGCTTCGCCCAGACAGCAAGGATTTTGCCGCCGTCGTACACCGTGCTCTCGGCACCTTCGATCTCCCAGATATAGGTGGACTCGTACCCGGTGGGAATTTCAAAGTTGGCAACCAGCTCGATCTTCTCGTGTGCGTCAAACGTCAGCTCATGCACTGGAGCCGCAGACACTGGCGTCTGTTTCGTGACGATCGGATTCTCAGCGTGAGCCAACTGTGACACGTCCACCAAAACCCACACGGCAATGAAGGCCCACACGAGCCAGATAGGCCAGCACGCTCGCTCGTTCGTGCGCATCACTCGCCCTCAGAAGGGGTCGGGATATTAAACCGCCTGAAGCAGAATGCAACGATCTCACCGGCAAAGGACTGTAAGAGTGGCACCGCCCATGAATCGAACGCTGTAGATTCCAACGCAGTCGGCACGTACGGCACGTTGATCAGCGGGACGGCGTAGGCGATCAGTTCCTTGGCCGCCTCAACGAGCGGCTGATAATCGTCCTCATCAATGTCACCGTCAGCGACGACTTCCCACAGCGGGTCGAACAGGTCGCGAACCTTAATCTGATTCTTCTCGTCCTTGCGCTCGTCGATCTTCTCGATCAGTCGCTTCACAATTGGCATGTTAATCTCCCAATAAACGACAAAAGGCCGCGAACGTCTCACGGCTATTGTGGCGGGTTTTCCAGTGGTTGGCAAGGAGAATCAGGGATGTCGTCGATCTCGATCGAGTATTCTCCGCGGTAAACGAAGGAGACATTACGCCCCCTAACCTCGATTATTTCGATCGTGGCGCGTGGGCGATCAGGGTTTCCAATAATGATCACCTTACCGGCTCGGGTTTTCCGTGCGATTTTTGCCATCCGTATTGTCTCAGAGGTCACTTAAGGTTTAGTTATTGACACTTTCGAGATTTCACGCCTCAAGCAGTCGTCGCTCCAGTCTCTTAATTGCCCGACTCAAGCAGTCAGAGCACATTCCAGTGCGGCTGAGCCTGCCGCATTCGCACGCGCTGAATGTCGTTACGTCTGGGCGTTTCAGGGGCCGAGTCTCCGCACGGCGATGAGCATAGAGGGCGGCGATCGCTGCTTTGATGTCTCGGGTCATCGGCCTACGCCAGTTTCTTTGCCGCCGCGTTAAACCGGTCCTCGTACTCAACCGCCAACTCGGCCAGTTCATAGTGTGTCCACTGCCGCACCGTCGTCTTGGCGACCTCCAGTTCGTCGATCACGTCCTGCCCGTGGAACATCACCATATATTCGCGATAGCGGGCTGCCACCGGTAATTGATCGGGATGGTTGTTTTCAGCCTTCGCCTGTGGGTGGCAGTTCCTTTCGTCGAAGCAAATCGCCGTGTGCTGTCGGGACACAAAATGCCCGGCATCAACCAAGTTCTCGCCGCCCCAAGGCAACCATTTCCATGACGTGCAGCACGGCACCAGATATTGGCCTTCGTACCTGTGGCCCGGTGGGGCCAGGTGCATGTGCTTCACGGCCGCCTCGGCACGGATCATTTTTTGAAACTTCCCAAGCACCTTCTGACGGGCGGTGGAGATCTGGTATTTCTTGAGCGTTCCCAATGCACGATCGACGCGGTTCTGGTGCTTTTGCTCGTCCGTGAGTTTCATTCCAATGCCTTCCGTGCTAACTCCTCATGGCTGGCCGCTTGTGTCGGGTCGTCTAAGTTCACCACGCCCTCAACTTGCGGTGACGGGGTGCCGAGTATCCGAGACTCCTGGGCCATGTGAGCCTTAAAGTCAAGTTGTTCAGCCTCTCGACGCTCGAATGCTTGCGGGTCGTTCATTAGTCTTCTCCTGCATACTAAACTCCACACATTCCCATGCACTCGTCGTCCATGCTGAATAGTGGCAGTTGATTCTCATCACAATCTTTCCATAGATTCGCCTGGTCAAGCGGTACCCGATCGCTGTGCAGGAACACCTGTCCTCGCAGCCCACCGCAATTGCGAATAGCGAGGTCAAGCTCCACTGCTTCCCGCCAATCCTCTGGGCGGTGTTTCTTCATCTCTCGCCACTCACGGTTGCTGTGGAACGGGCACCCAATGCAAGCCGACCGCGGCGCTTCGTGGTATCCGTGATCCGAGAGCCACTGATAGCACATAGTTCGGGTGATTCGGTTCTCCACGAGCGGATACCAGTTGACAGCGAAGTTCTCGTCGCTGATCCTCATCCGCTGTCGTTCGTCGTGGCTGATACCGATCCAACGGCGAACCACCACTGTCTTTGGCGCTCGTTGGCGTGGCCGGAGCCCTAAAATGTCACGGCGCAGGCACCGTTCAATCGACCTGATCTTGTATTCGTACGTGCACGTCCGGCGGATAATGCCGAGTTCGCCATCTGGCCCGAGGACAAACAACGGCATTGATCCCCATCTGGTTTTGCCTTCGGCGGTCACACCCTTTTGAATCTGGCGGTCTTTTTCGTCACCGTCGAAATTCACCTGGAACCTCAGACAGTCATCCTTGATGTTCCCACGGCTGACGCGATGCACTTTGATTCCAGCCGCGACACCCTGCTTCTCAAGCCAGTCCATCTGTTGGTAGACGGGTTTCGGTTCCCATCCGGTATCAGCGAAAATCACATGATCCAACCGAGGCAACTCGCCCTCGATCGACATCAATAGCAGCGTCGAGGACTGCACCCCAGCGCCGAGATTCAAGACATTGATCAATCCATCCCGCTCGTTCATCCTCACTACTCCCTGTGATTCGTGGGCAACACTGGTCGGTCCAGCTTATTATTGACGTCACGTTTCAGATCCGCAAACGCCTTCGCCGCTAAGTCCACCCGTGTCCTGAGATCATCTATCTGCTTCCGTAAGGCCGACTCGCGCTCCCGTGACTCTGCTTCAACCTCTCGTATTCGCAGCGCCAAATAACCACTACTCAGCTTCGCAAGGCCCTTCAGCACCTCGTCAAGTCCAGCCTCCTTGATATCCTTTTCGATGCTCATCCATGCCACCTATGCTGTCACACGCCCTCAACGCTTGTCCATACAAACCGCACACTCCCGTCATGCTCTACGGTGCCGAGGACGGGGACACCCTTCGGCTGGTGTTCCGCAAGGTAGGCGTTGGCAAGTATCTCAATGTCGGTAACGTACAGCTCCTCAAGCGACAATTGCCGGGTCGGCGTGTCGTATGTTTTCAAACCGCCTCTCAGCGATCGCCGCAACCGTTCCGCCGCAGCCTTAACGCTTGGCTTCTCCATCTCTTAAAACCTCCCTACTCAAAGGACTTGCTGAACCGTCGTGGCTGGTACTCGCTAAACGCTGTTAAGTTGTTTTCACTACCGGCGCGCACCAACCCCAATAGATACTGAGTATTGACCAACGGGTTGCGCTCTTTGGGTTACTCATTTCCGGCCGCGACCGTCGTAGTTGTTTCACCGGGTAGAAACTTGGCTACGCATACGCCCGCCGTTTGGTCTCACCCCAACTCACTGCCAATAAGGGCTGTATGCCGCTGGATGGGGACTTGCGGCTTAAAGTCATTCAGTGAAGTTCAGGTAGGTGCTGTCATCCACAGCAAAGTGCGGAAGTTGCACGACTCGTTTACAATTTCGGACGGCTTGAGAATAGTAAGAGGGTTTTAGTTCGATACCGATTCCCTTGCGATCGTTGATCAACGCCCCGTACACTTCCGAGCCGACGCCCATAAACGGGGTCAATACCGTCTCGCCAGGATTCGACCACAACACGCAAGCACGCTCGATCACGTCGAGCTGGAGCGGGTGCATATGCTTTTCGTCTTCGCTATCCCTGGCTTCCTTAAAGGGCAACACCCTATTCAACCTAATGTCATCCCAGAAACACGAGGCATAATGCCGCCATATCCAATGAGAGTATCGGTTTTCTGTTTGCTTGCCTGTCCATCCTCGGTATCGGTGCAAGTCGCTCGGTATGTCGCGTTCGCCAGCGTACCCCATCAATCCGTGCTCGTGCGTGACTGGTATTGTGTTCTTGCCTTTCTTCCGAAACGGGATTAAGTAATCAGCCGCAGCGATGTTTGTCTGTGTGGCATCGTCGACGATCGTACGATGTGCCAAGGCTTTCGACATGGTGCGATTGCGAACCGTAAGCGGTTCTTTCCAAATGTTTATCCGTGGCGTGTACTCAAACCCCACCTCCTCATGTAGGCGAATAATGTCCCCCGGAAAGTCCTTGTATCCGCAGATATTTGCGCCGTCTTTCGGCACGTCCATACAGTGTACTGCCGTGATTCTTCCGGGCATCGTTACGCGAAATAGCTCACGAACCAGAAATGCGTAATGCTCAAAGAACTCCTCGTAGCTTCGGCAATTGCTCATGTCCTGGTCGGAAGATGAGTAATTGTAAAGACCACAAAAGGGAGGAGAGTAGATTGACAGATGGATTGATTCGTCGGGCAGGGTCGGAATCACCTCACAACAATCACCGTTATATATGGCGTATTCTTCCGTCAGTACTTGGTCGTGTACGTTCATGCTCGGATTCCTTTAGTGACGACGTTGAATCAATGCGAAATGCTAACCGATGTTTTGCTTTCGGTTGAATGTTTCGGTTTTACTTCCACACGGACGTTTGCTCGCTAATTGCTTACCCATGATGGCGTCTTTGCCTCTTGGCTGAATTGTTGCGTTCTATCGATCTCCAATGCGTCCGACATGCTGGCAAGCAGCGAGTCAAACATTTCGTCAGCCTTTTCGGCTTTCGACGTTAGATTCCCTATCACGCTTTGCTCGCCCTCAGTCGTGACCATATCCACCGTTACGTCATTGGTCTGGCCGAACCTAAGAAACCTGCGAACGCTCTGGTAGTACTGCTCGAATGAGTGAGACGGAAACATTGACGTATGCGAACAGTGCTGCCAGTTCAGCCCCCAGCCTGATATCTTGCTCTTGGTGACTAGCTTTTTTATCTGTCCAGACTGAAACGCCAGTAGCTTATATTCTTTCTCTTCGTCTCTATCGCGACCGCTGACCTGCACGGCGTCGTCGATGCACTTCTCTAGCAAGTCGCCCTCTGGATTTAGATGGCACCACGCAACCGACGTATCATGTCTGGAGGCAATCTCGGCAACCCGTTCACATCGTTCCGTAATTGTCTCCCGACGCTCTCTCCTTTGTTCGTCTAGCCCTACCGCTGGGGTCGCAAATAGCATCCCCGGTAGAGGTCTGGATGATTTCACAATTGTCTGTTCCACGTTCAGTGAAGGTAAAGCGAATGCACCATCATCATATCCAAAGTCAGACGGCCTACGTATCGCTCTCGACCACGAGCATATCCATCGCCAGAACGGCTCTGTAGCCTGTTCTTTGAGTCTCCACTTTGTACACCCCCATCCGAGATGATCTTTGGCAGTTACCTGCGTAAAGAACCGCGAAATCATGTCCCTTTGCCCCAGATACCCTAACGACTCACTTGATGTACCTAGCTCCACGTAGTCATTAGGGGCCGCCGTCGCTGTGCAGAGGAGCCGATAGGGTATCTCTCGGGTGAATTCCTTCACTGCTGCAGACCGCTTGGATTCAAAGTGCTTGATACACGAAGATTCATCGCCGACCACTCCAGCAAAATCGCCCCTATTGAAGTAGTGCATTCGCTCATAATTGGACACAACAATCCGTTTAGAATATGTGCCCTCCTTGGAATACTCGGCATCAATCCCGAACTTATCCGCCTCGCGAACCGTCTGCGGTGCCACAGCCAAAGGCGTCAAAATCAAAACTGGCTTGCTTGTTTTCTGAACGACATTCTGCGCCCATACCAACTGCATCGGCGTCTTGCCGAGACCACAGTCCGCGAAGATCGCCGCCCTCCCCTTCCTGATAGCCCAGTCAACTAGATGTCTTTGAAACGGGTATAAAAACTCCGGCATCCACAGCGGCTCAAATCCGCTGTCGGTGTTGGATTGACTTTTGCGGTTCAAAAATCCGCTGTAACTGTCAATCCGCTTTGCTGTTGGTATCACACAATCCCCCCATTCCGCTAAAGTACTTGGGCTGAAGTCCATTTTATTCGCCTTATGTAAAAAGAACCCACTTCCCCGGATCCTCTACACAAGGAAACGGTTCTGAGCTAACCACAGGTCACCGGGTGAAAAATCCGGGTTGCTGCAGGGTTGCGGGTTCATGTGTCCTCACCTTTGTGAACTCGTACAAAGCCGACACCCTTCTTCCGCCATCGGGCGAACCGTAAGGGATCGTGTTGTATTCCTGGCCTCCCACGGTGATACGCTTGGGGATCCGCATCTTGGTTCCCTGTTTGGACGCCATCCCGTAGGCCATGCCAACCGCTTGTTTCCACGTCCGGCCCGAGCGCCCAGCCATGTAAAGTGCCCGGATCATGATCTGTTCGCACGTCTGTTTCTTCTTTTGCGTGGGTTCCTTGCGGGTGACTTCTTTGAGTTCCGAACCGTCAAACACAAGTTTCTGACTTCGGCGCTCACGGGCACTTGGTTCGTAGTCACACGACTTACACCGTCCGCCTCGGTAGATGGCTTTGCACCTGGGGCATTCGATCGTGGGCCTGGTACCGACTTCACCAGCGTCCTTGCTCGAACGATCCAAAGTCCATTGCACCTCGTCCTCGAAAAATCCGTGTCTTTTGACGTTTCCGCCGTGATCCAGCACGAGGCAGTCATTCGTGTCGGGGTGGATCCGGCTGCCGCGGCCGATCATCTGCCGGTACCTAACCACTGAGCCCACCGCCACGCACATCTGCACGCAACCGATCCGCGGTATATCCGTGCCGCGCTCAACCACACCTACGTTGCAGAGATAGTCGATGTAGCCCTTGTTCAAGCTGGTGAACAGTGACCGACGTTCCTCGTCCGGTGTGTTCCCATCGACGTACTCAGCCTTGACGCCCGCGCCGCGCAGCATTCTCTGGGCCTCTCGGGCGTGCGTCAGCCGGGGAAAAAACCCAACCGTCGAACGTCCCTGAGCATATCGCAACCAGTCCCTAACCAGATCGCCGGCTAAACCCTCAAAAGCCGCCGCCACTGAGTCGTTAGTGAACTCGTTGCCGTGTTTCACGAGCAGCCCGAGCTGGCCCTGTGTGGCCCGAAAGTATCTGAACGGCGAAAGATACTTATTCTCGATCAACCATTCGGTCGTAGGCCCTGTGACGATCTCCTGGTATATGTCGGCCAGTCCCTCGGCCTCTGGTGTGGCGGTGAGTCCAATGACAAAAGCCGGGTGTAAGCCGAGTTCCTCACGCTTGGCGTCATGGCCGGCAAGGAACGTGGCAAGTTTACTGTGATGCGAGTGGCACTCGTCAAAAATGAGCAAGTCGAACGTGATGTCCGTGTTGTATTTGCCGTCTTTGTGGAACCAGGAGTTGAGTGAGTCGATCGACGCAATTTGAATGTGCCGGTTGTAGTCGGTGTCGCGGCCCGACATAATTACACCGTGGGGCAAAGCCGGTTCTTCGTTAAATGACCCGATTGCATTGTCCACCAGACCGCGACGGTGAACGGCGAATAATGCTTGGCCACTTTGGTCGTCCCGAATTGGTTGGTTGGCGTACGAGCCGAGTTTCCACTTTGCACACCGAGTCTTGCCAAAACCTGGGTTGGCGCACATTATCACGCGTCCCTTACGCATGACGGCGGTGCGTACCGCGTCGCGGAGCGAACCTTGGTGTGTGTAGAGTGTGGGGAGTTCAATCACTTGGTTCGTCCTGTTTTTCTGTCTCTAATTGCACGGTCTTCTGTTAGCGCCGCATTATGATCTACGTGTTCGTCGGCAGCCGTGTCTGATGGCTCAAGGGAACCGCCGCAACCATAGCAACGCGGGCGAGAGGCCCTTATCCACTCATTGTGCTTCACCATCCTGGCTTCCCCGCAGTCAACACATCTTCCCAGGTCGCGGTAGCGTCCCATCAGCTCACTCCTTTACGTCAGGAGGTGTCGCGGTTTGCCGCTTCCGTTGCCGAGCGGCCCGCAGCAATGTCATCAGTGCTCGCCGCTCAGCATCGAGTTCGGCGAGCCTCGCCGCGATGTCATCGGCGTCTAGCGATCGGACAATGTCGGTGGCATTGGTCATGCCCCCATCATTGAAGTCACGGAAGCAATGTTTGCATTTGTCGTATGCTTCAATCATCACCACTCCCTCACTGTCTGCAGAACCGACTTCAGCGTCTCGATAGAAACGTCGTGGGCTTCGCGGTGTGGCTTCAAGTTGTGCAGATCGTCCACCGCACGCAACGCCGCCTCGATCGTCTTGACTGTTTTGGTCCGCTGTGTCTTCCAGCCGTCGTCGCCGTCGTCCAGGTCGCCAGCCGGTTCGCCGTACGGGTGGTTGCACTTGGCGCAGTTGTCGCCGCCGTCCTCAACCGTCAAAAACTCAATGCCCCCGCAATTAGCGCACGGGTTGTCCTCGACGACGATCACGTTGGCCTCCGAGTCCACGGCAGCAGCGGCGTCCGTGTGGCAGGGGTCGCCCTGCTCGCTGCTGTCGTGGGTTTCGGCCTGGCTCTCTGATGGTGGTGGCTTAGGGCTCGCGGGAGGCTTGGGTGCGGCGTCAGATAACGCCTTTGTGAGCCCCTTCATGCTGTCCGCGGATTTCAAAAGCGAAACGCGTTTCGTTTTTGACAGGGCATCTAAGTCCTTGCAGGCTTTCATGTACTGTTGAGCGACTCTCAACGTGATGCCACATTTCACCTCTACGAAGTCCTCCCATTCACCGTGAGCAACGCCCCCTTTGGCCTTGCTCAAAAGTGCGCCAGCGGACAGGGCGTTCTCCATAAAGTCCTGGCCTGCCTTCAACGCTTCTCGGTGGTGGGCTTTGATCTCGCCTACAAGCCCAAGTGCCGTCAGTTCGTTCATCGTTCCCTCCGTGGTCTCAAAGCTACTGCCGGGTTTCTTATCAATTTCTCGTTTACCGGCTCTGTTTAAGGCTGGTTCAGCAGGCCAGCCCCCGGCAGCAGTTACTTCGTGTGCATGTTCGCGGCGATTGTCTCCAGCCGCTTGAGAAATTCGGTAACCGCGTCGTAGAGTTCGTCCTGCGCGTGCTTCGACTTCTTAGTCAACTTAGGCCGTACCTCCATCACCGCGGCGGCGAAGGCGACGATCTTCTGGCGGTCAGGTGCCATCGCCGCCTTGCGTTTCTCAGCAGCCTTGGCGGCGGCCACCGCCTTTGTCTTGGCGGCGGCAGCTTCGGCCTCGCGGGCAATCCGATCGGTTTCTTCCTGTGCGAGCCGGGCGCGTTCGGCCTTCGCTTCATCTTCTACACGCTGGGCCGCTTCGATCGCCTCCTGCTTGGCGTCCAACTCAGCCTGGCGAGCGTCCTGTGCGGCCTGGATCTCCGCTTGCTTACGTTGCAGCTCGATCTCTCTGGCCTCTTGCTCGGCAGCAATCATGGCGAGTCGCTTGGCTTCGGCGGTGCGGGCTTCATCCTCAAGTCGCCGCTGTTCGGCCGCTTCGGCTTCCTTCTGCTTTTTGGCTTCAAACGCTGTCGTCTCGACTGCCAGTGCCGCGTCGAACTCCTCGTCGGACATGGTTTGCAGTTCGTAGCTGATGGCGGGCCACTGGACGAACTGAGCTAGGGTGACACGCTCTAACAAACGCGCGGCCAGCCGTTCCTCTTCGATCTTGGCCAGACGATCCTTCTCCCGTTCGACGATTGCCTCTTGATCCTCCAGATACTCGTAGAGCGGGTTGAGCCGAGACGTGATCGCTTTAGCCGCGGCGTCAACCTGCTTGCCGTACGCGAGTGCGTCAGCCTTGAGTTCCCGACGCTTCTTCTCAACTTCCGTCCGAGCCTTCTTGATCGTCATGCGGGCTTCGTGGACGATCTTCAGCCCTTCCTTATCCGCAACGCTCGTGACCGTTAGCTCCCCGTATTTCTCATGGGCTTGTTCGATCCACTCGTTGGTGATTCCCAGCGAGATTTCCTGCGGTGATTCCAGTAGGTCCGTGCTCATTGAATTGGTTCTCCATTGAAAACTCTGATAGCGTCCCGACACTCGCGGAAGACGCCCCGTAAAATCTCGCGGTCCTGCTCGTCCATCTGTTCGTTCTTCAGTCGCCGCCCCAGACGTTCCAACTCATCGAGCGTCTGGCACTCGTCCATGCTGTGAACTGTGGCGTTGAGAAATAGGCTCATTTTGCGTCCTTCTTAGCTCGGATCCGAATGCACCCAACCGTGTCCATACGCTTCAGATCCTTGTTCCACATCTTGGTCGTGGTGGGTGTCAGGACGATCTCCGCACCCTGCCACTGTGACGGCTTGTTGCTGGCGATCGCTGCGATAGCCCGAGCGTTGGTCTTGTTTAGAACCAACGGCTTCATATCGGTGATGTCGCCCTTGACTTGCTCGACGGTGACGACTGGCTTCTTAGCCGGGATACCACCTGGCAATGTCATCTCGACGCACTTCTCCACCTTGACGATCTTCACCAGAGACGGCTTACCGTTCAGGTGGAACCATCGCATGTAGGTTGAGTCAAAAAGCGCGTCGGCTGAGTCTTTGTGGTCAAGTTCCATCACTCACTCCAATCCAATGCTTCGTCTTCCGGCATCGCCCAGTTGGGCACGCACAACTCACGTTCCTCACCGTTAGCCACACCGGGCCACTCGTCTCGTTCGATACACCCACGCAGCCGACGCATCACCTTGGACTCGATCTGTTCCCAGGCGTTGTCTAGGACGATGTCGGGGATGTTAAAAACCACCACGTCGTACGGTGGCTTGGTTTCCACGGCGATCACCTTCACCTCGCACAACTCACCGGTGACAAGCTGCACGAACCGCCGATAACAGGCCATTTTTCCTGGGTAGTGCAGGCCGGCGGACACTCGGCCAAATGCTTGGTCCTCGACGCTGGTGGTGGTCTTCAGGTCGATCAACAGTCCGCCACCAAATGCATCTATTCGTCCCTTGCACTGCATCTCAAAGTCTTCGCAGAGGATGGTCACCTCGTGCTGGGTGGCATCGATGAGTTCACGCGCGAGAGGGTCGGCCATAACTGCCCGTGCAGTTGCGTTGGCTTGCGCAAACTCGTTACCCGTCGCGACATCCTTACCTTCATTCTCCTCTGCGAATTCCTTATAGGCTTTTGTGCGACGGGTTCCCTCACCTGTGTAGATAGCGAACCGGGCGTCGAACTGGTCGAGTTCTAGAATGATGGCGTGAGTCATTGAGCCAACAAGCAAGTTCCGTTGCGGCTTCTCGTCTCGCTCATCGGCGGCCTTCAGATGTTTCATCGACTTGAGCCCCGGTATAATCCGCGACGGGTTCAGCCCATGAAGGCTCAGATAGTCCTGCCACTCAACGTCGGGCAAAAGTTCATTTCGGAATGGTGGTGTAAGTAGGTTTTGCATTATTCGGCCCATCTAATCGCATCATCCAGCTTAGCAAGCGAGCTAGACAGATCCCGTCTCATGTAGTAGGCAGTGCCGAACTCAATAACCGGGCACTCAGCTACAATCTGCCGCAGGTCTTGCCGTGCCGCTTTAAGCCGCTCGGCCAGTACGGACGGTTCGGGATTCGGCTCCTGTTCATCAGCGATGCCGCCGATTGCGATCGGTTCTTCACCAGGGTTGGCGTTGGGTGGTGTGGTTTTCATCATGTCTCTCCTAAGTAAAAGGTCGCCGGTCGTCATGCTTACTTCTTTTTCTTCTTAGGTCGCTTCGCCTTGTCGCGTTCAATCTTCCCGTCAACTTCGTCTTTGGGAACCTTGACCAGCTTTTTGCAGAGCTGGTCAAAAGCTCGCCATCCTTTAGGCTTTTTGGCCACCTTACGCCACCCCCCGTATCAATTGAAGCATCCGCCTCAGCGTTTTTGGTTGCACGTCAAGGACGCTCGCCAGTTTGAATTGTGGGACGTCAACCGCGTTAGCAATACACCAGACGGCCACAAACCACTTATCCAGCCCGAGGGGCGAATCCTCAAAGATCGTGTCGACCTTGTACGAGAATTGCTTCTGACATGCCTTGACGTTGCACTTGAGCTTGTTTCGGGCCTTCAGTTCTCCGATACGATCCGAGCCACATGCGGGGCAGGCGGGCTTGCCTTTAGGCCACTTGATTCGCTTCATGTACTCGTCGCAGATGTCGAGGTCAGAGAAGTACCGGACGGCGGCGATGAGGGTTGTTGGCAGTTGATCAGACATATTTCACCCTTGCTAGTACCTCGACGCGACGGGTCTTCACGACGCCCAGAACCTCGTCGAATGTTTCTGAATCACGGCCGACAGCCCACGCCAGCGTCACTCGAAATTTACGCGGGTGGCTATCGTAGTAATCCTGAATGTCACGTAATGCGCCTTCGTCAGATAGTGACACCCACTGATGTATTCTGTCGCCAATATTAAAGTTTGGTAAAGCTCTAGACATGATTCACACCTTCATGTATTCGTTGCAGATCGACAGATCCGAGAAGTAACGGACGGCTGCGATAAGCGTTGCGGGTATGCTGTCGTTCACGGCTATTGGCTCCGCGTGATATGGATGTAGGCTCCATCATGTTCTACGGCCTCCGCGCCGCCAAACAGATTTGCGATGGTATGTGAGTCTGAACCCGCCTTGATCGGCTCGGCGTGTTCCACCGTCTCCCTCTCGCCTGTTTCCCAGATTAGCGTTAGCCGTCCCGCTCCGTCGATCTCATCCCACGTGATCGTTCCAGTTTTCATTGTCTTGTCCTTTCCTGAATTAACCCCACATTGTCTGCAGCCACTCGTGATCCTCGCGACCGTTCGCATCGTCTTCCGCGTCAATGACCATGTTCGGGCGGCCGAGTGCTTCGCGGATGAACTCGCCAGCAGCGTCCCATTCCAGGCCACCAACAACCAGTTCGGCGAACCAAGCGTTGGCTCGTGCTTTTTCGTCATTGTATTTTTTCGTAGCTTCGACCGATCCCCAACCAAGTTCACTCCACTCGGCTCGCTTGCGGGCTGCAAAATCGTGAAGTTCCTCGTTGCGTTTGTCCGACATTATGCTATCTCCATGATTGCGTCGGCGGCAATGTCGCGGATCGCGGCTTTGGCCCGCGTCAGGCCGTTGGGGTTGATATCGCCGTCATCGCAAATCTCAATGTAGCCCATATCTTGCGTCCGCTTGCTCAGTCGCCGCGTGACATAGACGCGGATGTTGTCGCCACCCTCCCATACCCGTGCGGAATAATCGCGGTCGTTCAGGGCGTTAGCGATGGCTTGTGCTTTTGCAATTCTGGTCATTTTCGCGTCTCCCGTGGTTGGTTGTGTTGTTGTCATGCCCTCATTATACGGATCATCGGTAGTGCGTCAAGTGCCTAATGAAGAAAACCAGAAAGATTTCCGAAGTAGTGCGTCAAGTAATTCGTTACCCTAACTTGACTCCTGCTGTCGAACTTTCTGGCTCAACACGGCTGCGTCGTACCAAGTGAACGACAGGTCTGGATTACCGGCGAACCGGCCAAAGGTTCTGAGAGCGTCGGCTTTACGGTCGTCGTGGTAAGTGAACGTGTATTGCTCCGCGCCTTTCACGAGCACCAGGACGTTGGCGGGACTGTCTATGCGGTTCTTCATTATCATTCCTCGTTTTCAAAATCGAACTTAGCTTTTTGGATTTTCAAATGCCGTCAAACTCCTCATGGAATTGCGTTTCCAACTCCTGGAAAACGGAATCAACAGCCCGTTGCGTTGACTTACATAGTGGCTTGTTCATTCCATAAGACGAGTATCCAACTCGCCCGCACTCAGTCTCGAACAAAATCACACAACGTCGCAGGTAGTTGGCATCAGCAAGTCGCTTAGCATCCCCGATGCCCGGTATTAAGTAGTGCTCTGGCATTTTGGCTTTCCCTTCATTTCTAGCCTCAGAAGCGACAAATACGCTGTTGGGCTGATTCGTAAATTGGATTCCGCGTCATGCGTTGTCCTCCAAGCGATCCATCGCGACGATAGGTGGGTCGTATCGCTGGTTTCTATGGCACAGTTCGTCGGCATCCTGTCTCGGTCGCAGTTCAGTAATGGCGATGGACGCATGGTGGTTTTCATCGCTGCAATGCGAGTAATCAACGAAGGTTACACACATCGCTTTACCTTCTGTGATTGCCTCGCGGTGTAGTTTTTCCTCCATGACAATCGTGTGTTGGCCGAAGTCAGTACCAGGGCAATTAAACGGCCCGTACCACTCGCGATTGCTGTTTTCAAACTCGTCCATCGAGTATTCGATCTGGTTGTTTCGCGGATCGACACCATCAAACAGCGTGATCGTTTCGCGGTTCGTGTTGACGAAAGCCATGCACCAGTCGCCGTCGCGAGGTGACTTGGACCAGTACCATCCGTGTTCATCTGGAAGCGTTGTTCTCATTTTGTCCATTTCCTGGGACTGAGGTATTATGCACCTTGAAATCTCTGTGGCCGTCAAGGGGTTTTCAAGGTGCAATCGGGCGGTTGATGGTCGTCGTAGCGTGTTTAGTCGTTTGGTTCCACGTACGGCGGCCAGGGGTCGCCGTACTTGCAAAAAAAGTGCTCATCCCAATATCCGTCATGCCATCGCTTCCGTGAGTCGTTTCGAGGTGCCGCCGGGAATGGGCAGTCCTTTACGTTGCCACCGTCGCGGCGATGGTGCCGGCCGATACTGTAGGCGAGTTGACTGTCGATTGCATCCATTGTTCATGTGTCAGATTCATCCTCGCGGCGTGCCATCCTGTGACAGCATCTGTCCGTCAGGCAGCGCAACGACGCGCATCTGTCCCCAGGTAATTCATGGGACGGCAGCAAGCAGCTCGCATCGGCAGGGTGGTGGATCGCCTCGCCCCGCTCGACACGCCCCGCCATAATCTTGATCTTAGCGCGACTTCCTGGTCGCTGCTTCGTCGGGCGGCGGGCCTCCCGTGGACTGAAGTATCTCTCGCCTTTATTGTCGTGTCGAATCGCGCCGAAGACAGTTTCTGTCTGTGACTTCATGTCCCGCGTCATGCGTCGTCCTCCAGGAGATCGCCACAAAAAAAGCCGCACGGCCTCGGTTCTCTCTGCGACGAGATAGTAGGCTGCCGTGCGGCTGTTTTATGCTGTCGTGTACCTGCTACTCGTCGCGCTAGAGATACTAGCGTATCGCGATTCATAGTGTCAAGCGACGTTTTAAGTTTTTTTGTAATCTATCTGCTATCGTCAGGGGCGTCATTCTCCTCTCCACATCCGCACGAGTAGACACGCCGTGGCCGCTGATCCGAACACGATTGAGACGAATATGGCGGCATGAAATATCGATCGCCAGTCCATCACTTCACCTGTTCCGTCAGATTGATGAGGTAGGAGCGGCCTTCGATAATCGGGACGTTGATGTGGAGGAAGTCGCCATCAGGGCGGACGAGTTGAACGCCATAGCCGTGGGACCAGTCGGTTGGTGCCGAGTGTCGCCAGAGTGGCTGTAGCTGGCAGAGGCAGCCTGGGGAGTGTGCGCCTATTTCGCCGTCGCTGACTGTTCGGTCGGACGCTGACAGGATTTTGTGGACGTGGCCGAAGACGATATTTGCAGCGAACTTTGCCAGGTGTGCGTTGGCAGCATTTTTGCCGTGAGAGAAGCCGTGTGTGAAATAGCACTTACCACGTCTAATTGTGGCTGGGATTCGGCAGTCGTCGTATCTGACGCCATGCTTGTAGTATTTGATACCACGTTTTTCGACGTGAAGGACGTTCGCGGGGTGGTGGTGCTGCATTAGAAGGGTAGCGTCTTGTTGGTTCCGCAGTGCTGCGGTGACGCACCACTTTTCTACGCGTTGTTCGTGATTGCCCTCAAGATAGTCAATGCTGGCTTTTGGGCAAATATCCTGTAGCTTGTCAAGGAACATGTTTCCGGCAACGATATCGTCTTCGTAGGTGTATCCTGTCTGTGCTACATATCCGAGGGTATGGTGTTCGGCGAGAAAACCGCCGCATTCTAAAACGTCGCCAAGGAGGATTATTTCTTTCGGCCGCAGCGACTCCAGGTCGCGAAACATAGCATTGACTGCATGGGCCTCAATGTGGCAGCCGTGGGTATCCGGCACGATGACTCGCACGAACGCCCCGCGGGTTGCTTTTGTTTTCTGCGTGGGCAGCCTGAACTTAGACGCGCCGAGCCGTTCGATGCGGTTCTGCTGCTGCTCAATCAGCTTGTCTCGCGCGGCGATTTCTCGCTTGAGTCGCGCGATTTCAACGACGGCCTGGTCTGCCAGTTGCTTAACGGCACTAGATTGTTTCTTTGCCATCGAGACGCCCCAGATGATCTATGAAACGGTAGAACGCACAGAGTTCTATAGAGATAAGTGGCGGATCGCACTTGATGTCTGGATGTTCGCCTGAGAGATAACGGTGAAGCGACCGCACACTCGGGAACCACACTTTCATTTTTCCTCCGTCGCGCCAGTCTTGACACGCCTCCAGTAGTGCCGAGTAATCGTCTGGTTTTAATCTGTGCCACCACCGCCTGCCCCTCGGTTCTGGCGGATCCCCTTTGAGTTCATCCATCAGCGAGCGTTTCTTGGCCATCACGGTTTTCTCCCCAACTGAGTTTCATCGATAAGGCGAAAAAGGTGTTCTTCAAGCGCGACGACGATTGCCTCCTCAAGATCACCGCCCTGCGATCGCATCATTTCTGCCAGCCCGGTGCTATGAAATACGCCATGTATAAATTCGTGAAAGAGGGTTCTATGGTGGTCTTTCGTCTTCTTAGGGTCCGCGTTGATCTTGATGAGCTTCTCGAAGCCGGCGGTTTCCCCGTACTCGTCGGTGTCCATATGCTCGAGGCGGACGGTGTACTTAATACCGCATGGGTACACGCAGGCGGGGAGAGTTTTCTTCATCACTGCCCCCTGCGGAAAATTGGGATTCGCCTGTCCGCTGGTAGTATCTCGCGGTTCTCCAACTCAGGGTCGTACGGGGTCTGAGTGCGACTAAAGGACGTGGGCTCAATGACGTTGTGTTCGTGCTTTTTGCATATCCAGATTCTCAGCCGGCCGTTGATGCGTGCTGGTGGGGCAGCCTCTCCTTTCACGATCACCCAGCCACGGACCACCCAGCACCGCTTGTCGGTGTCGAAGTCCCAGAAGATCCACTGCGTAAAGTTCGGTTTCCAGTTGCCTTCGGCGTCCCGACCGTAGACTGAATTAAGTTCGGCCCGGTCGCACTGCCGGGGCGCTAGCCGGTCACCACTGGTCGAGAGCAACAGGAGGATCGTGAGCATCCGTACACCTCACTAGTTCTTCTCCACGATGACCCGGTGTGGGGTGTCTTATTGTACCAACTTGGCGCGGATCGGTCTCAATCCGACTCCCGTCCGAGACAAGCACGCACCGTTGATTCATGCGGCGATTCGGTTGATTTCTACCGTTGATTGACCCGATCAACGGCGGACGTCAACAACTGGACACGCAATAACCCAGACACCCAAAGTCGTTTGGCCGCATCGGCACAATACTCGGCTGACAAGTCAATCCCGATAGCCTTGCAACCCTCCGCTCGGGCCTCCTATCCCGCGAATCGTGGCGGCTCTGGAAGCACGTCAAGCTCGAAAAGCCGCTGGGGAGAGACTCTCAATTGATATCAACCATCCCGGATGGTTTACGGATGGCCTGTGCGGCGAGATTTCGCGTGAAAACAAGAGTCAGAAAAAGTTCTACTTTTCGAGGTAGTGCCGATTTTGGATGGCATTTTCGGATGGGTGAAGCGTTGGCAAAACAGTGATCTTGCTAACGCCCCAGTTCTCTCGTGAGAATCGCCCGCGTTGCCTCTTCGTAGTGACCAGGAATAAACAACCATATCAACATGGACCCAAGAGAGCAAGTGATAATTGGGTGGCAGAGTAGAAGGACATACGTGTGGAGTCCCGGCGGCGGGGCGGGGGGTCCGGTTCGGTTTCCGTTCCGATCGCGCCGCGCGGTTTCGATCACCACCGCCACCAGCCGCGCCGCTTCGAGCCCTGGCAGCCGTCCACATAGGGTGCGAAGCCCAGCGACGCCCAAAACACGGGGAAAACAGCCCAAAACAGCCCCGCAATAGCCCGTCAGCAGCCCCATGCTCTATGTGACAGGCTCACCCACCCACCAAAAGCGCAGACCTCTGCGCTTTTGCCGCCGTGGGTCTATGCTCGCCCCATCTCATCGAGCAGGCCGATCACGTCACCCAGCGCCAGCCGCTCGCGCCGCCTGGCCTCGGCTTCATGCTCCTGCGTTTGCGTGGCCTTGGCCGCTATGTCGCAATACTTGCTATAGGCCCTGATCGAGGTTTCGAGCCACCCGATAGCCGCCTTCGATGGAGCCGGCCCGTCAGCCCTGGACAGGTCCACCCGTGTTCCGGTGCCTGTTTCCTCCACGATATCCAGCCGGGAAGCCTGCACCCACGCTATCTCGCTCTGCAGGCTGGCGTTACTCGGCAGGACCGGCCAGCCTGGCGGAAGCCGACCGAGGCCACTAACGCCGGAATCGGCCGCGACGGGCTCCGGTTCCACCTCGACCGCAGCCACCGGCGCGGCTTCGACAACCTTGGGAACGCCATTGGGCGGAAATTCAGCCTTTGCACGTCTCCAGGCGTCCTCATGGGCATCCCGCTTTTTGCAGCCAGGGTGGGCCTTGATGTAATCCTCTCGTGCCTGATCGCGGAAGACTGCCACCTGCTCCGCGATCCCCTCATTCCGCCAGCGTCGATTGGCGTCTTGCTGCGTTTCCTCGCGCGAGAGGCTTTCCTCTGCGACCAGATCGCAGGCAACAGGGAGTGCGGTCACGTCCTCCTGATCGCTCTCATCGACCGTCGTCTTCTTTGCCATCG
>Ga0080013_1002262_pt1 | contig 23084 bp, 8 predicted proteins | sample ETNvirenome_6_85_FD_69236 | JGI IMG/M metagenome (GOLD analysis project Ga0080013, IMG submission 69236) | Marine viral communities from the Pacific Ocean - ETNP_6_85 (SPADES assembly) (version 2) | ecosystem: Environmental > Aquatic > Marine > Oceanic | place: Pacific Ocean | collected 2013-06-19
TGCTTACTTCGTCGGCCGGAGGCGTTATTCCTCTATTGTCCTCACCTTATTTTGATGAAGTGTATACCAACACCAACTGGGTTTTTGCCGTCACCGTTAAACCAGCCAAGTATCCTCTCGGCCCTGAACTCGCAACAGCCCAACCCGCCACTACTCCTCAATATGTGGTGGAATTTAAAGGCACCCAGGTCGACGCAGGAGTCCAATTAAACAGTTTCTTAGTGACGGCATCAATCGATCCGTCGAGTGCGGGATATGGCTTTATAACGGGCTCCACGCGTGTCTATGTAGGCGCCCATCGACAGGACTTCACCGGTTCTACTCTTACGCGAACTGACACGCGCGTAGGATTCTGCCGTTATTACCTAGATGATCTTACTCCTGGGGATATTAAGCTGCACGCACTTGACGTATTTAACTATGGGCGTCAGTTCCCCTCCCGTAATGTATATACATTCCAAGGTGCTACTCAAACTTCCACCCCCAATCGCGGGAAACAACGGAACATTGAGATTAAGCAGAACGATACATTAGCACTCAATTGGGAGTTCCAGGATGTTACAGCATCAAATACTGTGGGTCGTTTTGAGGTGCCTGATTTTTCATCTGGTTCCACGCATGCTCAAACTACTCGATATGGGTATCTGGGTAATCTTTTGGCCGCCCAGCATACTGCAATGGGCTACGCTTTCCCGGTCTCGTCTGAAAATGTGGTGGACCCCGATTATATCTTAGCTTCCCGCATACAAACCTTCGAGCAATTAAACTCAGCAGATATGATCTCAGTTTTGGACGCCCGCACCGACGAAAGATTTATGCGTGAGTCCAGGCCTATCCACTTTAAGATCACGATCGAAAAAAGTATGTATCGGACAATAACTGAAAACATGCTTAATATGTTTTCAGTTATTAATGATTTTAATAATCTTGTTGGCGATCCAGTTAACAAATATCGGCGAACTTATAAAGATATGCGCCTACTTCGTCAGCGCTTTTTTGAAAAAGTAGGAAATACCCCGGACCTGGACCGATATATAGAATTTTATAAGTGGTTCGACTCAGCGCTGGGCAGCATTTTACAACAATTGGTACCAGCCGGCGCTGATTTTACCGGACATATTCAAAACGTCATAGAGAGTCATCTTCTCGAGCGCAGCAAATATCAATTTAAACATCCCAATCTTATAAAGATCCCTATGGTCGTAGAGGGTCTCGTTTTCCCGCCCGCCGTCGGCGAGCCGGACCCAGATTTCAACGATCAGCCGCCCGAGCTGGGCCCTCCCCCATTCGCCGGCGGCCCTGGCATTGCCGAACCTGATGATACGTGGGTGCCTCCCAAGGATGATGATAAGCCCCATCCGCCTCACCACGAAGATCCTCCATCTGACACTCATCCTCCATCTGACACTCATCCTCCCAAGGGCCCACAGAAGCCATGGCGCCCGCCAACTGGGGATAAAAAATTAGATGACCCTCACAAGTATGCCCAACCCCGCGACCCGGGCCCGAAAGGATCTCGGAAAAAGATAATTATTAGTACCCGGATTCCGCGTCGAAACTACAAATTAAGAGCACAGCTTCGAATTCCAATTTCTCCGGGTTCCAATTATCCTCCTAATAAGCAGGTTAACTTTATTTTTAAGGCCGCGGCACCGTGGGGGGAAACCACCGCTGGGACGCAAGCGCAGGAAAATATAGCACTTGCCAAGTCCGCGTCGCTTTCACAGTTTAGGCAGCGCCCGCGATACACATCTCCATTACCCGCGTCTAAACGACGTTTAAATTATGATCTCGACGCCGCAGCTAATAAGGACCCGGCTACCACCTTTGCGGGCCCGGGCAACCTTATCGCGCCTCTTAGTATATATTCTTCGTCGCAGGCACAAGCACCAGGCTCTAACACTCCGGTTGCCACTAATTTTAAGAGCACTGCTTTAATTACCAATCTTCACGATGACCTTGTCGGTAATGAAAATCGAATGCCCTTCCAGGGCCCCTTCACTGATCGATTTGTCGGCGGCCGCCAGTATCGCCATGTTGCTCCGATGACTACTACGAATCGCCTCGAGGGGTGGAAGATTAAGTTTACGGGGATCTCCTCGTCTGCCGGCGGAACCTTTGCTTCTCCCGGATCAATGGCTTTTGTACCTCCGAACTATGCTCCGGGCGCTGTGCTGGGCTTCGACCCCAATGTTGCAACGGGACAGCGCCTACGGAATGTGGGAACCAAGCGACCGGTTAACATTGCAAATATTCTGATGACAACATCCCCGGTAGAGGTAAGGCTTTCAGGCACGATTATTCACGACAAGATAGGAAACTATGAAAAGAACTATCAAGTAGTTCAAGTGGCCAGTCGTACAGCTAACGATTTATATTTTGAGCGTCAAACATTTGACTTTTCTCACTACCCACAGAGCCCCTATCCGCGGTTACCTATTATAGACCGCCATCCGATACAAAATATCAGAGTTAAAAACACTACGGCCATCTCGAGCAACGACACGGCCCCCTATCACCTCTATGAGTTTGATGCCGACTTAGTTCCCGAGATGAATACAAACAAACAAGAAACGTGGTCTTTTTGGCTGTATCTTACAAACCCGGGCCAACTTAATTATGTTGTTGCGGGCGAAAGCTCGACCGACGTAGATCGCTATGTTTCTATAACCGCAACCAACAGGCTGGTTTTTGCGGCCTATTGGACCGGTACAGACGGAAGCTGGCAATCAGACGATCCAGTAACTGTTGGGAATGAGTGGATCCATATTGCTGTAACCTACGACGGTAACTCGACTTCGAATGAGCCGAAGTTCTATCTTAATGGAGAAGAGATTGCTCACACTATGACCTCCGGACCTCCGACCAACGATCTTCTCCCATATGATGGTGATATATACCTTGGTTATAAGAATGCGAACTGCTTTGAAGGGTATAATTCTGATACCGCCTTCTACAATACCGTTCTGACTGGTGAAGAAATAAAAGGTATCTACCAAAATTCGACTTTAAATTTAAAGGATTACGGACCTCCCCGCGTTGCTTCTAATCTTTTAATGTGGTGGAGGATGGGCAACGGCCCCGGTGATTCGGTGGTTACCATTATTGATCAGATGGGCAATACGAATTTATCTGCCGTTAATTCACCCACTATTGTTGATATCTCTCCGGTCGCATGCCTGGTTACTGCTAACGATAATAACTTTGCTCTCCCAAATCGAGATGCTCCGCATTCTAATGAAACTGTTATAGTTAATCGCTTCGCCGCGCCCGCATCTTACGAGGTGTCCTCGCGCGGGTACCTAGATCCCGCTCACGAAGAAAAATCAGTTTATAACGCACTCCCCTATCGCAACTTGGGAGTGTTGGACCACGGCCGATCAAGTTCTAACTATGATAGTTCCCTTACAGATAGTATCCGAGTGGTTGATCAAATTAATCGTCCACGAGGATTGCGGCAGCTTCAAACCTTACACTGTGGACAATACGGACTTGACGCCATCTTTGGCACTCTCGCGCCCCCGCGGTTCTCTGGGTCGTGGCACAAAGTAAATCGGAACCCCCGAAAGCGACTTAAGGCAATTGCGGGAGGTACCCTAGTAACAGCATCTTGGTATGACAATTGGTATGTTCATCATCCCATTCCGAGATCAACCCAAGGTTATAGTTGGGTAACCGCCTCAATCGCACCCGGCCGAGCCATTTTTGGATACTCTCATTTAAGCGGAGGCTATTTCCTTCCTACGCTTCCTTTGTTAAGCGGCTCTGTTACAGATGAGGTCGCTGATGATGAGAGCATAATTGGGAAGCTCCCGGTTAACTTTGATGATCTCAACATTTATCTTTATGACCCACTGACAGCGTCGGCCAATACGCTGGGCTACCCTCTTTCTCAGGGTACAACTGTTTATCGTAATACGGCCGTCGGCCGGATGACAAAGGTAGATATCTTTAATTCCTTAATGCTTCTAAGAAACGGCCCCTACGGCTGGCCTTCATGGAAACAGATCCGCACTGCCCAACATCCCATTAGTCGATATAATCAGGACAATAATATTATATCCGTCCGCACTAAGACCGCGTACGATACTTATATTCAGTCTGCAAAGGGTAACGCGCTAAAACAGTTTACTGAACCTGCTGTTTATTCAGAAGAGTACCCTCTCGAACATTGCATGCGCGTGACATATTTTACCGAAGGGGTGCAGGACTTAATTAATGCCGGCGACCGGGCTGAAACAGTCGGGACGAGGACGAATAATATTAAGCTTACGAATACTTACGGGAATAAGATTATAAATTATGCTACCTATGAACTGGATAAATTATTAGAAACGAGTCCCGAGTTTGATTCTGCTGATCTTTATATTAATCGAATTAATAACCTTATTTTTAAGAGCACCAATGACGGCTATTTAAGCGAAAGTCTTTCTAATATATCTGCTCTTTATCGACAGCGAGTTTATCCGGCCGCCTATAATTCTTATTTGGGTCGTACATTTATAAGGGAAAACTTTAGTATTACCAATTATTGGTATGATCAACGTCAAGCTAGAACACAAGCTGCCGTCAAGGCCGGCCGCACAAGTCGCAATTCCCAAGGCCACGTCAGGATAAGCCAAAGTGTGTGGCCGCTTGATGCACACCCCTCGTTCCGCTCATCGGCCCCCATCCTGGGCCGACACTCACGCGGCGCCGGCGAACTACAAAATAATTATAGTCGTTACGGTTTCCCCGGACAAAATGAAATTACGGCTGCTGTTACTTATGCATGGCGCGTCCCTGTTGGATATGGAGGGGGGAAGGCTCCCCTCGTGGTGGGAGGGGATGCTTTATTCCAAATTTCAGCTTCTAATATTACTTATGTTCCCCATGAACCTTATAATATTTATAATAAAAATATTATGCTAGTAGGGAAAGATTATTCACTAGTACCTGAGTTTAGGATTTCCGAACATCTGGAAGATTATTACAATGACGAAGGCGGGTTCTTATCGGTGGATAATATAGCTGATCTTTTTGAGATAACCGGCTCCCGGTACAAAAATTCGGCTCAAACTGGCTTCTTTAAAGACTATGCCAATTCAGACTTTATGAAGTTCTTTAAGTTCATCGACGACGATTACGAAGGTGTGCAACTTGTAGATGATTCGACGTTGTCTAAATCACAGTTTGGACTTCTGTGTACGGCCATTATAAAGCCGCTCACTTATGAAGGATTCTATCCTGCTCAATATGCACTTAAGTTGGCCACTCTCTTCTCTCAATCAGTAGGAGAGAACACCCTCCTCATCGGCCGGGCTCCCGATGGCTCTAAAACCTCTACACCCTCTGCGTGGCGCGCCATGGTTGAGCCATGGCAAGCACTTCTATTAAACTCGGTTAAATCGGGTGTGGCGGTGGGTTCCCATGTTTGTGTCGGCAACGATCTTTCGGGTAAAACTTTCCCGGATATTAGTGACCCCCGACTTGCCGCGGCCCCTGCTGTTAACTGTGCCAATACATCGCTCCCCGAAGGAATAGTGAATTATGGGCGCCAAAGCTTACTTTCGGCGTCACAAGACCCTAATAAGAATTTTTATAATTTCCAACGAATGCCATTCGAAGCGCTGTACAAGCCTCAGGCATATTTAAGTTTCCTTGGTGTAAGCGGTTCGGGCACGCACGCAGGCTATATCTATGATAATGGAATTGCTTCTGCTAGCCTCTCGGCTTCAGCCGGCGGAGCATCGACTCACAATCGCATACGCTGGAATGGAGATCAGTCTAAATCTGGACTTTATAACGCCGCTATGGATCAGTTTTTGGCTTCCACTTTAAATTGGTTTATTGATGATAAATCACGCCCCGTTTTCCAATCTCGTCGTGAGGATCAATTTAGTCAAAAGGTTAAGGCCGGCGACTATTATGCATTAACTTTTAATTTAAATCGTACTTTGGGAGATGATTTACGGGCAGATCGCACATCATTTGAGATGTATAACCGAGCCAGTGCTTTCGGGGCCCCATTCGTTTTAGATAGCGGCAGCGCCGTAGTAATAACAGGTTCAGCGGCCATGGGATATATTGAACTCACTAGTAGCATAGTAGTAAGTGGAGCCGCTGCGACTGGCTATATCGAACTTACGGCAAGCAGCTTTGGAGGGATTAAGGCCACTGGCTCAGTGCTCCTGGGCGGGGGCATGGATGCCGGGGTCCAGTTCGGCCTTACTGGCTCCACCGGCACTGTTTATCGTTTTATCTTTACGGGATCTTATGATGGTGAAACCGACCCTATCGAGGTAGAGCGCACCGGAGATTCCAGGACGGATGCAGAAAATCTAGCGACAGCGATTCATCTATGTAATTTTGTCACTATCGATGGAGGTGAAGTAACCTACCCAGCTGGCGCTAGTAGATTTCACCTAACACAGAGCGCCACGGGTACTACGGGAAATACGCCCCTTCGCCATTTCCATGGCGAATGGACTCTTGGAGGATTTGGAGGAGGCACAAACGGCACCTATACACAAACTGCTTGCGATAGGTGGACAATTGCGGATGGCGGCACGTCCGGTTCCCCCTTTACAGTTACTTTTGCAATGACTGCATCAGGCGGCGGTACATGTGGGTTCGATGATGATTTTGAGTTTAACCCCCTCGACGCATCCGAAACAGCTATCAATTTAGTGAGTCACATTAATCTCGTTGAACTTAATGTTGTTGCATCCCTTGCAGATGGCGCCACAGCCGACTCAGCCCGAGTCAATATTGTTAACCTCGGAACCGGTTCAATTGGTAATATTGCCATTACCGCCGCGACGTCGTCCAATGGGAATGGATATTATAAGGTCGGCGGTATGTCCAGCGGTACCAACCCTGTCTATAGCCTCAGCGATGGAGATTGGTTTATCATTAAGGATGGAGGAACGGACGGAGCCTCAACATTACATCAGTTCATTTTAACAGCGAGTTCACCACCTTTTGTTCACAAAACCTATGTTGCTCTCACGGCTTCTAATGCCGTGGCCACGGCACAAAACTTTGTAGATTCCATTAATTCTGTGTCGCCGCCCGGGTCCCCCGGAGATTTAAATGTTACTGCTAGTTTAATGGGAGGTGGCTCTTCTCGGACCGCAGCCATAAGTATTGTCAATCTGGGGACAGGCTCAGCCGGTAATCAGAACATTCAATCATTAGTGGCGTCAGCCTCTTACTATGCCTCGGGCGGTATGAGTTTGGGCGTAAACGGGGAAAGTCAGTACTTATATTCAGCGTCGCTAGCGCCTAATTTGCCTTCGTATTTTTATGGCAAGAGTAGTGTAACAATTCTTACGAGCGCTTCTTATGGCGGCCGCCAAAGCCTGGGCACCCTGTTAAGCAATGCTAAGTTTATTTATGATCGAGATTTAGAATCGGAAACTTACAGTACGAAGGCTATTGGGTCATGGTTTGCTCAGCAGATATCCGAAAGTTTTGCTCTCACTAATGCACGTCCCGCTCAGGTACCCGGCACTAGCGAAACCTCTTTTGTCTGGGAGATAGCCCCGAAGTGGGAGTGCCCGGTACTGAATTTCACACCTACCGCCTCTTATGCAATACCCGCAGCTGCCACAACTCCAATTGCAGCCGGCTGCCATCTCGAAATCGCCAGTCATGGTATGTGGCATCAGTATGGGTCTATCCCATTGAGAAATCAGGGTATTTTTGCGTCTATTACGACGCCTACACATGTAAGTTCCTCAGATTTTCATGTAGGGGTAGTTAAGTCTCCCAAATCATTGGCCAAATTGGTAGGGTTTGAAGAGGGTGTTGAGAAACGACTTGGAGTTGTAAAAGAAGAACTGAGAGTAAAAGAGGGAATTGTTGCTGTACCGTTTATTCTGGCCAAAGATGGGCGCCGAAAATTCTTCAAGCTTCCCAAGAGTGCTGTGGCCACACCGACACTCACTCAGCAAATGAAGGATTATATCTTCCCGCCATTATTTGATTTTGTTACAAATCCCTCTGTGGATCCCGTTGCTATGTATGTATTCGAATTCCACATAGACTTGGATCGCCGCGACTTGGCCGACATCTGGCAAAACGTTCTACCTAAGAAATTTAGAGACCCTTCTGGGGAGTGTAATGCGATTTTTGAGTATGGTATGCGAAGCGATATTCATCCCATAGCTGCTCGACAACTTATTAATAAAACGACTCGAAAGCTGCGTGAAGATTTGCGTTGGCTTGTATTCAAAGTGAAACAACGCGCGGCCAATTCTTTTGAGAAGTTCCGTGACCGCTATCACACACAGGTAATAAAAGATATCTGCGACGACCCCATAGTGGTACCGCAGGATCCCAATATTACTATAAGAAATCGTTATACGTATAACTGGCCAAATGATTGGTTATCTATTGTAGAACTAGTTAAGATTGATGAAGCAATTAAATATGATGCAACACTTCCAGATTGTTCACCGGGCACTATTACAGCCGCCGCCCCCAGCACTCCGGACGTCGTGGGCGACGTGCCCAAACTTAAATAGGGGAAGATAAGGAAGGTAATGGAATTTTTTGATGCCAAAGAAGATGTCTTAGAGATTGTGTTAACATCTTATGGGGCCCACTTATTGTCTGTGGGACTCTTAGATGCAAAGTATTATGCGTTTTTTGATGATGATATTTTATATGATTCCCGCTGGGCCTCACAAACAACGGAGGGGCAAAGCAAAATCGAACCGCGTATTCAAGAGAAGACTCCGTACGTCCGCGCCCCTGTCTCTGCGTTGGGAGTAGAAACTACTATTAATGAAATCCATCAGACAATTCGAACCACTATAGGAAACCTTTACGGAACTGCAGTTGATATGGCAGGAATGGTGGTGCAAGATACTTACACAGATGCAATTTATAGTCAGGAAATCGCGCACAAGAAAGCAGATGATTTTCCGTTTTTAACAATGCCCCTGGGAACATCTGAACTTTCCTCTTATAAATATCCTGCGTGGAACATTAATGTTCTTCGGGGCGCTTTTGAAAACAGCAAAGACTATCTCATAAAACGCCGAGCAGGAGCACAACCCAGTCTCGATGGTCAACTATACGAACAGATTCCTCAAATTAATATAACGCTTAATTATCAAGTATATGTAGACAAACTAACGGGGTATGGATCCCCGGCGATGCTGTCGACAGCAGAGAGTATGAATTTCAGTTCAGAAGGATTCCCCGCCCCAGCTCCGGAGCTTCACAATGTGCCTAATGAAATACTGACTGACCAGGTTACAAATATTGCGTCCGAACTTTTTACAGATGGTACGTTTTTCCACCTGGTAGATGGCAAGATTATTTTAGATGTTCAAGAAATGAACACAATGTATAAAAAAGAGAATTTTTCAGTGCAAATTTTTCATAGTAAGAGTGCCTCAGGTACCGAGGGCCCAGCTCCGGGAACTTTGGATCTCTTATTGTTTGCCACGGCTTCGGCCCCATACACCAGTTTACATGTAGAAAAGTTTCTTTCTATTAATCTAGATCGTGAGATTCAAGATAATACCCTTAAAGATAATAATTTGATCACATTTAACGAATTACAAACTGACGCTAACGTCGCCAATGTTATTAGCACTAAGGAATTCTTGATTAGAGATATCTATGAAATGGATCCGGAGGTTTGTGATTAATGCGGGTAGAAATAGGAAACAATAAAATAGCTGCCAATATTAGTCAAGTGAGACTTAATACTGACGGCGCCTCGACCAAAATCACGGTAAATGTAGATGTGCTCTTTGGTGAGTTGCAGGCTCATTGGCGCCCGGACAGCGCTGGGTATACCTTGAATATCTTCGCGGCCGCGGTATTTGGCCAAGGAATGTGTCAACAAATTTATTCCATGAATGGAGCTATCATTCCCTATTTAAAAAAGAAAAAAGTGGGGACCGGGATATATCTTGAAAAAAGGAGCCTGACGCTCCTTAATAACCCAAATTCCTCCGCTTCTGCCCACGATGGGGTGACCTCCACCCCCCGTACCTTTCAGATAGAAGTACCTTACAAAATAGATGAAGATATGGCTATATTTGCGGGGATTTATTTAGCCTCATCTGGCATGCGTCAGTCCATAAGACTGCTGTCGTTTGATACTGTCACTGCTCGCGAGAATGGTAAGGTGCCCTCGACGGCTGTGGTCCTCTACACAGATAAGGGTAAAACGGCAGCTTTCTTGGGCCCCGCCACTCAGCAATTTAATAATAAATGGTTTGCAGCCGACGGCTCGGGTATCGAGCTACATCCTCAAAGCGTACCTAATACAAAAATAATTGACGAGACGTCATCCGCTTTGCCCATAGCACCATCGATCCGCTCTACCTTAGAGAAATTTTATTTACTTAATAGTCACACTCGAACCCCGGCCGAGCTACACAACAAGCTTAAACAACAAACTACTACATATTTTTCTCCTCTTTACACTTCAAAACTTGAAGACAACAATGTGGGTCTTCTATTTGCTTTTAATAGATACGAGTATTTTAAAAATAATGGTCTGTTCTCCCACCTGATAAACAACAAACAAGAAGTTCTTAGCTCATTTTCAATTACCTCCGCGCGATTTTTAAGAAAACGAGTAGTTAATGATCGCCCAATTAGTCAATTAACGGGCGGCGGCGGAGCTAGCAAAGATTTTGATACCACCGAAGTAAGACTGAAATATGAAGCAACTTATGTCGACCTCGGCGGAGGCCCAGACGTTCTTATGCTAGCGGCAACTGATGCATCATTTAATGACGTCACATACGGGATTTATTCTTATGGAATTGAATTTACCATGGTAGATCATACAGCCGACAAGATAAGAGATATTTTACACAACCCTAAATTGGGTCTTTTTACGCAAATTAAAAGATTGGGTGCATTTTACGAAAAGATGCGTACCCCCCAAAATTATAATTCAGCCTCTAAACGACTTACTGATGCTTGTCTCGCCGCATTTAGCGCCCGCCGTATAACGCGGGTGGGCAGCTCGGCCATAAATTCATATCTCTCCGCCCTAAAAGCTTTTAATTCGTCTTTAAGTGTAGAGGCTTTAAAAAAAGAACTGATTAATTTAACTGACGTGATAATAAACGGTCCGGATGGGGTTTTAAGGCTGCAAAAACTTTTAGTAGACTTGGCAGCTCAAATAAACACGTTTTTAATTACGTCAAATCAAAGAAGCAATGGAGATCCATCGATCGTAGAAACATCTGCTTCTAGTATCGGCGCCCAGACTCGCATATTAAAATTAAGATTTTATTTCAATGAATTCGTAGACGCCGATGACTTTCTAGATTTCGGATATGATTATCTTGAGACGAGTAAGAAAGATTTCAAGTCCACCACGATCGATCCCTTTAAAGTAATTAATTATAAAAAGATGCAAGATCTGCTTGTCGCCGAAGCCTCGAAAACATCTAGTGGCGTCGTTGCCCAAGCCGGCAAAGGAACCATTAATATCAATAAGAATACAGTAGCTTATCTAACCCCCAACTTTCTTAAAATGGGGGACCAACGTCATGTTCTTAATACTAAGCAGCCAACGCAAACTTCAATTACACGCCAGGCAGCAGTCTTATTAGCAACAGCTAATTTAGTAAAGAGTTCTCCCCCGGATTTTGCCGCCCGGAAGGCCCCCGCCGCGCCGATGGGAATTTCCGATGATCGAATACAGCTCTTGTCCAACTTAATCACAATGATGGGCACTAACAATTGCGAAATTGAAATAGAGAAAGAAACCATCGCTCCGGACTGTGAGCCTCCATCCCCTGCCAGCACCAATATGTTTGCGGGGATTGTTTCTACTGACGTTGCCCTCTCTTATCCCGGAAGCGGCGCCGCACATCTCGACGCAGCCGCCAAGCTGTCAGAGGAATCTCCTTTTGTGATCAATCGAAAAGGGTCTGACTCCCTAGGGAACTTTGTCGCAGCGCGCGATCAAGGCGACCCTGCGGCCGCGAGAGTAAAGGAAATATCTAAGCTAGATTTAGATGTTTTATATAATTTAGTTCAAAGTGATTTTTTCGTTGGACGCGTCGCCCAAGGTAAAACAGAGTCGATAGGGATCACAGCTGGCAACGTTTTCAGGAGTAACAATTATACGGTTGATACCATTTATCAGCAATCCCTTCAAGAAGCTGCTTCGGGCCCTAGTCAAAAACGACGAAGCAGTTTTATCGATGCACTGGTGAACAAGAAAGAAAAAGAAGTGACCTCACAACAGGAACTTAACTATGCTAATGAGCTGCAAAAACCTCTTCGTGCACAGGAACTTCCTCGTATGGCATTTCAGTATGGTATGATACGAAAATGTCAATATTTGTCGGGCTTTAAGACTCAAAATAGTAGTGTCCAGCTTCGTTCTCCCACGTGGCTGGACCTTACGTCTGATATGCTTGATCAATTCTTGGCTACGGGCACCACTCTTTTATGCCGCCTGGTGACCAAGGACTCGAGTTTTAAACAATTTGATGGAATCGCCGGCCCTGTTTACAACAATATGTTTATAGTGTCACCTAGTTCTACACTTAAAGTGCCTCGCAAAACACAAAAGACTATGCGGCAAATCGCTCGTTCTTCATCTCGACGCAGCAGCGAACAGTCTCCCAAAGCTTTGATAACAGGTAGATATTCGAGAGCGCTCCTAGCCGATACGTCTTATAATTCCCGTATTGAACCGGGGCTCGCAACTACTCCAACCAAGGGGAGAAAAAAAGCTAAAAACAAAACTAAAAACCTGTATACTTACGGCAGGGATTATAAGTTGCCCAATGGGCGACGTTATACCGGACCCTATCACCTCGTGATGCGTAAAGAAGAAGCTATCGCAATGGTTGGACCACAATACTTGCCCACCCGACAGACCAGATTGACACCAGTTAGCGCGATTGCTCAACAAGAACTCAATCGTGCCGCGGCCACCAATGTATCACGACGTACTTTGAAAATGTCGCGACGTGGTGGCGGAGGTGGTTACTAGTGGGCAGTAAAACCCTATATTACGTAAACTCTCAACAAGCCGGCCAGCCAGCGAAGGAGCTACGCCGCAAGAACTATGTACAACAAGAGCGCCAGCATCCCATGGCTACGGAGCTTGCCCCGGGTTATGATGTGGCCACCGCCGGCTCGTTCGACACGCCGGCGGGATATAGTTGGGGCACGGATGATTATTTCAGAACAGCTCTCGGCCGTTATCACACTTTTCGTCTAGGCACACAATGGAATGGGTCAGTCACCAAAGCCTTCCAAGATTTTGGCTATTTGTGGGACTTTATACCGGTCACGTCCACGGATTCCACCCCGGTTCCCGAAGCCGCTCCGGCCGCGGCCAACCATATGTATATTGGTGCTCATATAGACGACTGGCACTACATGTCGTTGACTCACGACACCGTCGCGCAACCCCAGCTCGAGCATTTCCTCGCTTATGCTGAGGCGGCCTATAGTGATGACCTGGCTCTATTGACGACTGCCCTCTTTCGACCTGGTCCATATAATGCTACGGTTGTTGAGATTCATGGCTCTTCTCATACTTTCGCAGAGCTGGATACAACTATCGACGGCGGCCGCTACCATTCCCTCTCGTGGCAGCCCGGCCTTCAAGGACATTATTTGTACCCAGGACAAGAGCAGCTCAGACTAACTGTGTCCGGATCTGCCCATCGATGGAGCCATATTTCAGATAATAGCGCAGTCCCGACGAACTTCGAACGACTGTTTGATAAGCCATTTTATCGAACTTGGCAAACGTATGTGTTGGGGTCTCATGATATACAACTTCAAGACTCTAATGTTTACCAGGCGCTTAATTCGAAAATGCCCGGGCTTCTTCCGCACCTTAATGGACCCTCAACAGTCACACCTCGTGGCAACGCCGGACAAGACTATCATTTTATAAAAGTTTATAATTTTGAACCTGATGATCATCAGGGATCCCCACGTTTTAATTATATTAATTATTATTTGGCCGAACTCTCTTCAACAACAGGCGGAATCTTGCCGGCCTCATTGCCCAACTTATATGTTGTTTTGTCAGCCACACAAACGGGCGAGTCTACTGACGAATGGGCCTTTGGTTATTTCCAAAAAGGACTCTATTCAGACAACACATCAGCCAATTGGATATCTCAGCTGGCTACATATGATGAGTCCTACGATAATGAGGGCGATAGCACTCTCTATATTAATAGTATTTTGGGATCCCAGGAGTCTCCGCAAAATTATCTTAGTCAGATATATATTAACTTGCTGTCGATTTCGCCAGCCAGCTTGAATCGAGTCGCCGACAGAACCGAGCACGTTGGCATTTCTTGTGCTGCTATGCAGTTTCTTGAACCCATGAACGCGCATGCTTCCTTGTTTCCTTTTGATATAACTCTTACGCTTCCGAATACCGAGGAATCCGAACTCGGCCGCCAATATGGCGCCATATACGAAACTCCCTTATCTGATATATACGTCGCACCCGACCAGCGCGAAACCTATATGCGCGGTGCTTTCTATGACTATTTCTTGTTTGAAATAATGAAAGCGAATATCCTTAACTTTACCTCTGAGCCACTGGGTACTGACCCGGATCCACCCTCCGGCAAAGTTTACGTCGCGGCCGACTGGGCCGGGTGGGATAGTGCGTGGGCGGGTGAGTTATATCAATCCATGGCCATGACAACAATGGTTCAAACGAACCCAGATAATGCTGCAACCCCCAAACCGCGTATCTATGGTTTAGAAGAGTGGACCGGCTCCCCCGTGAGCACAGGCGAGAATTCAGACTTTGTTTCTGCCGGGAGTGCGGTGGGATATTCGTCTCTTAGAACGATTGATGTGAAGAATATTCTAAGACATGGTATTGGAATGGTAAGCGACACCAACCCCGACCAGGAGTACGGTGACAACCATGGGACAACTGGTCTGGTTGGACAAACGAGTTGGGGGGGTGTCGTCGATTCTAAGGGCATTATAATAGGACGAGACGCAAGCTCCGGAGGTGGCAACAATCCCACCGGCGAACCGATATTTGGGTGGGCCCATGGCATGAACCCCATTGGATTTCAACAGGCTTACACTGATTTTATTACCTTCTTGGCGGACAAATCTCAGATCAATCATTCCACCACACAAGCGTTCACGAATTGGGACGATCCCGCTTGGGAATCACAAGGGTGGACACGCAATTATTTGCAGCTCCTTTCGGGGATCCCTGCTAAAACTGACCCGATTGCTTACAAAATTTGTAAACACTCTGTTAGTCCCGCGGGCGACGTCTCGACCGACCCAATTCAGAGCTTTTATCTTCCTGCAGTTGGTGGGGATCTTTCCTATCACGATACACAGGTTTATTTTGGTGAGAAATATGTTTATAGGGCGTACGCCTATTTATTGGTCTTTGGCAATGAATATGAATATGGTCTATCTCAAGTATATCCTCCCGTCGTGACCGCGCCCTATCCATCTCGGATTGCCGAAGCAGCCCTAGGGTTCAACGGCCCGTGCCCGATGATCTACGACGGACCGGAGATACAAGACGTAGAATTTTCTTCGATCTCACCAACCGACTCACTTATAAATCAGGGCCAAAGTATGCAGGTCAGCGATACCGCCTCGGTAGACGATCCCGTTCCATGGATCGCGTGGTTAAAACAATATGGTATTATTGTAGGAAATGAACAGCCGTATTTTGGAAGCCAGTTCACCAGTACGCCAGCTATGCAGATGGCAGATAATCCCACTTCGTGGGGTTGGATGGAGATGTTTGACTGGGCCGCTGGCCACGTAGCCACCCAAGAACCAAGTATTTATATCGGTGAATCTGGCGAGGGCGGGAACAACTGGTCTGGCTGGGCTCACTTCACCCTAGGGTATTCTTTCTACTTAGATTATATGAACTCTAATGGACAGCAACTGCAGAAGCGCATAGGATCCTTGGGCCTTCATAACCCATTTGTAGGCCCTCAGGCGCCTTACGACACATCCAACCAGGGCCAAAATTATGAATATGCTAGCATTAGAAACCTATTGGTGGGTCTTAACCTGAGTAACTCTGACATATCTTTCGCTTTCCTGACGTCAGGGGATCCAGCTTCTTCTGGGGTCCCTGACCTCGGAGATGGACAACCAGGTGACCCGGCCGATTCAGCCCTTCCTGGGTCTGAACCAACCGAGTCTGCGGGTCTTGGGACCCCCACCATGCGTGGGTCAGGCCGTTTCTTGATAGCTTCTCGGAAACACTTGGCTACGCTCACCAAAAACCAACGCCTCCAGGTGATGTTCCTGCTGAATCAACTCGCACCGGGTTTCACGGATCTTTTCCCGGCCTTCCAGCCGCCGGCCCCTATCAGCGTGCAACCCATTGGCGGATCCCCACCGCCCCCGCCCCTCACACTTTCTACTGATCAATCCTTTACCTATTTTTGGGGAATGAGCAGTTACTTCGGCGTCGCAGCCACAGATTGGAGGGATCTGGCTTCCCCCACAGTGTTGCAATTCCGATCAGGGCCACACGGGTTTGAACCTCAAATTCCGTGGGATATGGACCAGGCCGGAACTGCCGAGGTTACCATTGATAATGGCCAAAGCATGAAAATTGTGGAAATTCCTTATGCGGAATTTAACGATGGCGAGCCAATTTTAGTACATGACCTTCCCCCGGTTCCACCAGACTTTATTTTTTACCCCACGAAAGGTGTCAACAACAAAGTAAAGATACTTTTAAACCAAAATAACATCCAATACGAAGCTCCCGGGGTTCCTATAACAGATGGGGACCTTGTCAAATTCGACGAAATTAAACAGAATCAGAACCGGCCGGATGATCTTATTCGGTTTGGGAGCGATGACGATCGTATTCGGTTTGAGGTTTTCCGAACCACGACAAAGCCAGTTACATATAGAGATTTTGACGGGAAAAAGACACACGTAATTGAGGGTCGCACCAACGAAACAGGGATAAGGGTTACATCCGCGGCCATTATTGATAAGATAGAACCAAACGTTACATATTATTACTGTTTTAGAACGATCGACTGGGCTATGTATCCTTCTAATCCTACGGGTGTCATCCAGGTCCGACTGATTGACGACAATGGAAGAATGTATTTTATATCTGAGCCTTATGTGATGGTTCCCCTTCCTATTGGAAAAGAAGCTAGAACATTCAGAAAATATATTGAAATCGACGCCGCGATGAATCAAAAATATATAACCAACCTCTCCACAGCCACAGTACCCACGTCCGGTCTCCCCTCTGCTGGAAACCTCGACGAACTACCAGAGTGTATGGTGGGCCCCGATGATGGGGTCTTCCAAGTGGGTACTACAGAAGGGTTTAAGGTACGTCTAACTGGTGTTGATACAGGGCGCATGATCGATTTGAACATTAAATTCAATGTCGAGCCGGTGATAAACCCGAAATTACCAGAGGAGAATTAGTTTAACAAAACTATTTAATGATAAGGAATTCAATTTATGGCATTTTTAGATAACTCCGGCGATATTATTTTAGACGCCGTTTTGACCGATACTGGCCGCAAGCGCCTTGCACAAGGAGACGGCACTTTCAACATTGTTAAGTTTGCACTTGGCGATGACGAAATTAACTACGAACTTTTTGACAAGAATCAAACGTCGGCCTATCAGGCGCTTTCTATTTTTAGAACGCCTATCCTGGAAGCTTTTGCAAACAATCAGGGTTCTGTAAAATATAAACTTATTTCTGGACTCAATCAGCACTTATTATGGTTACCTGTTATTAATCTGTATTCGGGAGGCGGCTTTGCCCCTTATACGTTATCAAGTGGAGCAAAAACATTTATTATTGCCGTCGATAACACAACCGTCCAAAAGATCTTGGGTACAGGAACTACAGCCGGCTCAATGGCCGAGGGTATCTTAGATGGAAACGACCCATCACAACAAGCTGGCCGCGCTATTGTTCTGGATCAAGGGATTGATAATGCCGAAGTACTTGTAATGCCCACAGACTTGCGAGAAACACAATACATAATCCGGTGCGATAACCGCTTAGGAAACCCACTTAGCATACGCGCTACTGGGGGAGGCACGTCGGCTGCATCCTCACCTTCACCGGCATTTGTTGACGACGACAATATCGCCACTTATATACTCACCGAAAGTACAGACAACTCTTTCGTCTCTGCGAACGCTGGGTTCTTACAAGCGACGCCCCTGACGCCGACTCCAGCTCTTAAAGCTGTCCGCGGCGCCTTTGGGTCGCGGATCCAGTTTAAGATAAACGCATCCACAAATCTTCGAAGTAGCACCGAACTATTCAAGAAGTTGGGATCCAAAAAGACGTCCGGCGAGAATCTGGGTAGGATGCAAACGTATTATTATCTGGACAGTATTATTAATATCCGGGGGGAAACGACCGGATATAGTAGGGACGTTACAGTTCGCTACGTGAAAGCAATTGTTTAATATAGGGATAAAAAATGGCAAGCATCTATAAACCACTTGGTCCAAACGACATTACGACAGTACGGGACCTTCTCCATGAAGCAATACCTGTAACGGGTACCCTCGTGTCAGGAACGTATGGTGATCTTAATATCAAAAACTACACACCTAATGAGGAATTGTTTCAATCTGTCTATGATTATCCCTTTTTAAGCTCTTCAGCTAATCATATTTTTGATTTATCTGCTGGGTTTTCGCCTCAGTCCAGTCTGTCCGGCACGGCCGGCAAGAAGATGGAAGCCCAGAAATTGAATATTTATAATGAACTTTCTATGCTTCTTGCAGGTTTTAATGAGAGTGGCTCGATTAGGCAGTTTGATCGCGATGGCGATTTGGCCGGCGGCAGCAAGCTCAAAGACGTCTTCTTTATTAACTTTTCTCGACTACTGGTAAAAGATGAAATTCAAAAGCAGACCTTTACCGTCCAGCTTCTTACTGGGAGCACCGTGAGTGATCCCACAAATGTCAAAACAATATCGGATTATGGTGCTCGAACAGCCTATCGTACTAACTCGCCTGTGGGTGAGTACGGGATTCTTTATACCTCCTCGGCCTCCCCGGTTGTTGCGGGAACTGGCGTAGGTTTAATTTATTATCAAGCAGGTATTGCTGTCTTAACAGCAAGCGTATTCGATGGAAATGCGGCTTCTTATATTGGAAACAACGGCGCCGGCGGCACCACCTCTAACTATGAGACGGTCTCTAAGCTGTTAGTAAGTGCCTCTGTTTCTGGATGCTGTGATGCTCTCCGGAACAGATTACATAATATCTCTTTTAATAATACCACAGAGATTAATTCAACCATTTACTTCTGTCGGGCTAATTTTAATGAATATAATTATTCAAGCAATCCTACATATCTTAGCGCGAGTCAAATTCGCGTGAAATCCAACGCACAGGAAATGCCACGAGCTTACATAACTTCTGTCGGTCTCTATAATAGTAATAGTGAGCTTTTGGCAGTCGGCAAGCTTTCGGCACCTCTCCAAAAAGATCCAACTGACGAGGTAGTTATTAGGGTACGACTTGATTATTAAAGCATGAAATGTCTTATTTTTATAAATTTAAAGACAGCGACAAGATCACCAATCTTGTAAAGACGTATCCAAAAGTATCCTTTGTATTTTATAGTGGCTCCTCATATTATAATAATCGACGTAATATAAGCGGATCTTTCAGCTCGAGCATTCTCGGGATCCCAGAAGGGCACATATCCTTATATGAACAGAATATTGACCGATCTGGAACTCTGAATTACTCTACCCCCGCGGCCAATGCTTCCGGGCTCCCCCAGGATCCCTTTGGTTTTGCAGTAAGTAGTAGGACCGATCCAACAGATTATTATATCGGGCCCAACCCTGGCACATCGGTCTTTATTATTAAAAATGGCACACGCATAAACTTTAAATCAGTTTCCTACGAAGACTACAATACTCTGGATTTAGGTGACGCCCTATTCACCGATTATCCTTTATCTTCTTCGGTACAAAAATATTATTATGCGTCGGGCTCGGCAAAATATGTAAAATCTTTTGATGGAGGCGGCGTCCCAGGCGCAGAGATTACAGGGAGTGTGACCTATCTTTACGCGCTTAAAAATACTCTCAATTATTATAAGCTTTATAACACTAATTATGCGTTTTCTTCCTCCTTGCGTGACCTAGGTGCCTCAGCATCATGTTTGACATGCACTCCCATAGAGATGGAACCCGGTGCACTCGATGTCGGACTACTTACTATTCCATCCATAATGTACGGGGACACTATTAAAAAAGGGTCTATCAATCTGTTGTTTTATGTCACGGGTACGCTGGTGGGCGAATTACGCGATACGAACCGAAACGGCGATCTCATTCAGGTCGGTCCGTATGGATCCCCAGGCTCGGGCGGCGTAGCAGGCGTTGCTCTTTATAATGAAGGTGCTCTCGTATTAACCGGATCTTGGGATCTTTCTTCCGGCGCACACACTGAGAATTACGGCACCGCCAATAACTATCCTACATGGGTTAATTTTGCTCAGACAATCACTGCCTCATCGCCGAGGGTGATGGCGCCTTCGTCTAGTTGCATTCTAAATTATAGTGCTTCTCATAAAATCCCCACAAGGATGTTGTTCGCGACCGCGCCTAAAAACAAGGTTAACCATTCCAACAATCCTACCTATCGAGATTACGGAACAACCTTAGCTATGGTAAACAGCTCAATAGCATATAAACAAAACTTTAAGGCAAGGATTAAAAACACTGTTAGCTCTTCATATGCCGACCCCACAGGATCATTTCAAAAAATAACTTATATTTCCCGAATTGGCGTGTATGATAAGAATAAGAATTTAATTGGAATTGCTAAGTTAGCGAAACCGGTTAAAAAACTAGAAGAAAGAGAACTAACTTTCAAGCTTAAGATAGACATTTAAAAATGACAAACAAAGAGATACGACTGAAAGAACGAGAGCATCAAAAGCAAATTGCGGACCTTCGTGCATTAGTAGACACCCTACAAACTTGTTTACGCCGCGCCCAAACGGCCCTAGAAGGATCTGAGGAGTATGCTTATGTGTTCACCCAATCTGCCCGCTGGGCCATCGACGAAAAATTATAGTGATGACCCGCTCAGATGTTATTCTGAAAATCTTTCGAGCGCTTCGTGATGCGTTCAATGGTGTCGATCACATAGAGAAAAGCAAAAATGTTCTAGTTTATTACGACAAAGATAAAAAAGTTACAGTTTCGTTTCGAATCAAGATTGAAAACCATCCCCGAGCCCAATTGAAAGATTATATGCCATGACGAAACCCACGATCGACCGCGCACGACACATATTTAAAGCCGTAACTTGGCGAGTGGTCGGAACATTAGATACAGTGGCCCTAGGGTGGCTAGTGTCTGGGGACCCTCGCATTGGCCTCACTATAGGAACTTTTGAACTTTTTACCAAAATGGTGTTATACTACATACATGAACGATTGTGGTACAGAATAGATTTTGGAGTGAAGAGGAAATGATACTAGGACTAGACATATCTACTAGCATTACAGGCTATACCATATTAGATCATGAGGGGAATATCCTCACTTGTGATCATATCGATTTACGTAAAGAGAAGAATTTCTTTAAAAAAGTACGAATTATAGATTCACGCCTAGAAACACTAAACGATGCCTACCAGATAGAACAAGTATATATTGAACAATCGCTTCAATCATTTCGATCAGGCTTTTCATCGGCGCAGACTCTTTCACTACTTTCAAAAATTAATGGCATTGTCTCCTGGATATGCTATAATATGTTTGGCCATGATCCGAATTACTTGGCAGCCACCTCAGCGCGTAAAGTATGCGGGATTAAAGTTCCTAAGGGACAAAAAGCAAAGGCCGTTTCCTTGCAATTTGTTGTTGACACCGTACCTAGTTTTGAGATACAATACACTAAGCATGGAAATCCGAGACCGGGATATGCCGATCGGTCCGATAGTTATGTGATAGCCAAGGCAGGGTGGATACATGAAAGAGAAGAAACTCAAAATATTAACTAATGTGCTCGGGCCTTCGTACCGGACCAACAATGAGTTTCTTTTTAAGTGTCCCTATTGTGACCATCATAAGCGTAAATTTTCTGTTAACTTAGACAAAGGTTACTACAAATGCTGGGTGTGTGACACCCGTGGCAAGAATTTATATCGTATTGTACGACGTTTTGGTACTATCCACGACAAATCGCAGTGGCGTGAGTTTACATCTGAAATTGATTATGACAAACTTGAAGATTTGTTTGCCGTAAAAATAGAAGAAAAACAAGTACTTGAACTACCCCATGGATTTGTTTCTCTGGCGAATAAGGAGTTACCCCCCACTGGATTTGCACCGCGAAATTATCTAAAAAAGAGAAATATTAGTAAGCAGGATATTGTTTGGTGGAAGATGGGATATTGTAGCGGCGGAGAATATGAGGGACGTATAATCGTTCCCTCTTTTGATGATGAGGGCGACTTAAACTACTTTGTTTCTCGATCCTACGATTCTGCGCGTTATCCTAGGTATAAGAACCCCCCGGTCAGTAAAAACATTATATTTAACGATCTCTTTGTAGATTGGAGTTCGGACATTGTATTGGTTGAAGGAGTTTTTGACGCGATCGTTGCTGGCCGTAATGCTGTCCCCATACTTGGCTCTACGTTAAATCAACACTCGATTTTGCTTCGTAAAATCGTTAAAGAGGATGCGGGAGTTTATGTAGCCTTGGATCCGGACGCAAAGAAAAAAGAATTGCAGATTATCAAGACTTTGTTAGATTTTGATATTGAAGTTTGGAAGGTTAATATTGGCGAAAACGAAGACGTCGGGGCCATGAGTAAAGAACAATTTCAGAAATGCCTTGAAAATGCGACCCTTATCACGCCAGACAACTATTTATTGTTGACGCTAGCGATGTCTGTTTAGGAGACACTATGAAAATCTCAGCTGCCCGGCTAAAACAAATCATCAAAGAGGAACTCTTTTATCGAGAGTTTCATCGTGAAGGACAGGAACTACAAGAAGTAGAAAAAGCCAAGGATGAGAGGATCTCACGAAAGATCTCATACCTTGTGGATAACGAAGGGAAGTCCCGAGATCA
>Ga0080013_1002264_pt1 | contig 23066 bp, 17 predicted proteins | sample ETNvirenome_6_85_FD_69236 | JGI IMG/M metagenome (GOLD analysis project Ga0080013, IMG submission 69236) | Marine viral communities from the Pacific Ocean - ETNP_6_85 (SPADES assembly) (version 2) | ecosystem: Environmental > Aquatic > Marine > Oceanic | place: Pacific Ocean | collected 2013-06-19
TGTGTCTGGGGTCAAAACTGACACTGGCTGGGTTATGACTCACGGTGATCACGACGTAGGAATTTTTGGGGGCCATGATTATGCGTTGCTTGGCGATATTCACAAGACTAATCAAATTCTAGATACAGAAGGCCGCGTGAGATATTGTGGCTCGACCGTGCAGCAGAATCACGGTGAGACAAATGACAAGGGATTTCTTATTTGGGAAATTGAAGACAAGAACGAATTTCGCGTGAGTCACCATGTTTTGCTCAACCCCAAACCGTTCGTAACAATCGAACTCACGCCAAAGGGGCGAATGCCTAAGGGCACCAAGATCCCTCCCACGGCTCGACTTCGCCTCGTGAGCAACAATAATTTGCCGCTTGATGTAATGCGGAAGGCTGTAGAAGTTGCAAAACATCGTTTTAAGCCCGAGAGTATTACGTTTTTAAATCGTGCTGCTGGTGAACGAGGAACTGTTACAATCGGGTCAGCCTTTAAGGTTGAGAACTTAAGAGACAAGGGAATCCAAGAAAATCTTATTCGTGAATATCTTAAAGATTATGAGCCAAGTGAGGAAACGCTGCAGCGTGTTTTTGAGTTAAACAGAAAATATAATTCACAAATTGAGGAGACCGAAGAGGTCGCGCGCAATGTTAATTGGAATCTAAACAGGTTTGAATGGGACAACCTTTTCAATTATGGAGAAGGCAATAGCATTGATTTTACCAATCTAAACGGCATTGTTGGTATCTTCGGAAAAAATTACTCAGGAAAGTCCAGTATTATTGATGGATTGCTTTACACGATGTTTAATACAACATCCAAGAATGAGCGTAAGAATTATAATATTATTAACCAGAATAAAAAGAATTGTCGAGGTGCCGTAGAGCTTCAAGTAGGCGACAAGAGATACACCATCGAAAGATCGTCAGAGAAATACGTGAAGAAATTAAAGGGCGAGGTTACGAACGAAGCCCGTACTTCACTGGATTTTGTCGGCACAGATGGCATTTTTGGCGAAACAGCGAGCTTGAACGGTACCACCCGGAATGAAACAGACGCTCATATTCGAAAGCGCTTTGGTACAGTGGAAGACTTTCTATTGACATCTATGTCCAGTCAACTTGATAATCTATCATTTATTAAGGAAGGTTCTACTCGTCGTAAAGAAATTCTTGCTAAGTTCTTAGATTTAGATATTTTTGAGCGAAAGTTTAAAATAGCGCAAGAAGATAGCGCCGACCTAAAAGGGTTGCTTCGGCGTCTCGGGGATGTTAATTACGACAATGATATAATCATTGCAGAGGTTCAAAGAGATGATGCAAAAAAAGAATTAACCAAAAAGACTATTCTCTGTGCCCAAGCACGGCAAGATTTAACCGTCGCAGAGCAAGAGCAGATTTCTTTAACAGAGCAAATTGAATCCATTCCTGCTGAAAGATTAGATATTAAAGTTCTTCTAGAATTAAAAACTTCTTTGGAAGAAAAAATCGAAAATGTGAACATTAATATTATTGAATTAAAACAAGAAAATGCCGAGTATAATAAAAAATTAAAAGGATATGATGATTTTCTGACAACAATTGATATTGAGGATCTCTTAGAAAAGAAGAGAGAGTATGACGATTTTAAACAAAAATATGATGATATCGTGAACCATGCGCGCTTAATGGATAATGAGCACAGGGCGATGAGTAAAAAAATTGAATTACTTGACGAGGTGCCCTGTGGCAATCAATTTCCAATGTGTCAATTTATTAGAGATGCTCATTTGGCCTCAGTTGAGCTACCCTCCTTAGAAATAGATATTATAAACGAGATCGAAAATGCTAAGGATTATAAAACAAAAGTATTATCAGTTAATTCATCAGAGATGATTAAGATTATTGACAACTATAATAATACGATTATTAAAAAGAATAATATTGAAATTGAGAAGCGCGATAATAAGGTTTCAATAGAAAAGCTATATGCTAAAATTAAATCGTGCCGAAATGAATTTCTGGATGTAAATGAAAAAATTGATCTGTATGAAGAGAAAAAAGATTTAATCAAGAATATAGAAAATCTTTTATCATCTTGTAGTCAGATTAAGAAATCCATCGAGAGATTTAAAAAATCAATAATTTCTTTAGAAGATGTGATTAATGATCAACATCGTCAAATCGGGTCATTAGAACAAAAGGTCGAATCTCTTCACGAGAAGAAACATGAGCTTAATAATATTCGCGAGGAGTATACTGCTTATGATTTGTTCATGCGATGCACTCATTCCAATGGAATCGCTTATGATATTATAAAAAAACGACTTCCTGTAATCAATACTGAAATTGCAAAGGTTCTCTCCAATATTGTAGATTTTGAGATTTTTTTCCAAGAAGATGGAAGGAAGTTGGATATCTTTATTAAGCATCCCAAACACGACCCGCGCCCGCTTGAGATGGGCTCCGGCGCCGAAAAAACCATTGCTGCAATGGCAATACGTCTTGCACTCTTGTCTGTTTCCTCGCTCCCAAAGGGAAACGTGTTTATCCTCGACGAGCCCGGGACCGCCCTGGATGCAGAAAACATGGAGGGATTTGTTCGAATCCTCCAGCTAATTAAAATGTATTTTAAGACAGTTATTCTTATCTCTCATCTTGATTCATTAAAAGATATTGTGGATATAGAAATTACGATTGATAAAACTAATGGGTATGCGACAACAAATCAATGAGCGTTTGGAAGAAGCTTTGTTGGCAAACTTTTAATTTCGATCTAATTATCATAAGGAGTTTGATATAATGAGACACATCATAGATAAGGGTTTGGATAAAATGGTATCCCGAAAGCTGCTCGCGTGGGCAACAGCAACGGGGTTGCTGATGTTTGCTGACCTTGCTTCAAGCGATTGGGTGATAATCACCTGTGTTTATATTGGTGGTCAGACCGTTGTAGATACAGTTGCGAGGTTAAGAGGTCTTAGATAATGTGGTTGCTTAAGTTGAGAACGGTGCTTAAAAAAGCGTGGCTTTGGGCTAAAAAGTTTTGGTGGGCAATTATTATTGGACTAGGCTTGCTAATCACTGTCTTAATTTGGCTTCTAACTAAAAATGGAGCCTATGTAGCTGGTTTGCTCGATCTACTAGAAGCAAAGCGAGACGCCCACGACCAGGAGATGGAAACTTTAGCGCACATTCATAATACCGAAATTACGGAGAAAAATGAAAGGCTGAAAGAACATCTAAAAAGAGGCGCCGAACTTGAAGAAGAATTTGCCAAAAGGGGCGAGGAATTAGATAATAAAAAAAAAGCAGAGCTTAAAAGAATCGTCGACGAGAGCTATAATGATCCTGAAAAGCTAGCCAGAGAGCTAGCTGAAGTATTTGGAATAAGAAATGGTTAAAAAGATATTATCACTTTATTTAGTTGCATTTTTAATGCTACCAACAATAGCGTTTGCAGAAGAGTCTTTCCCGGATTATACAGTCATACATGTTGAAGCGGGAGACACGGTACCGTTTGATGGGGTGTTACTATCTCTAGATGCCGCAGCAGAAATGCTGGTTGAAAAAAAGTTTGAAGATGTGGAGTGTGCACTTCAAATAGAGTATGAACTAAAAATTCAAGAAGAAAAGTTTCAACTCCAACTTGATTTTAAAGATATTGAAATATATTCCTGGAAAGATAAGTATGAATCTATGATGATTCTTAAAAGCGCAGAGAACGACAGACTCCAGGATTTGATTTTAAACCAAAACCCGAATAAGGAGCCCTGGATGGTGGCCTTGGGGTTTGGTATCGGCACGCTGGCATCTTTGGGAATATTTAGTTTATCCACAGAGATTGCCAAGAGTGAGTAAGCATGGGCGGCAAGCCCTTTGGCAGCCTTGGCACCCCAACGACGCGCGCCAGCCTTAAGAATTTTATAGATAAGTATGGTGTCTATGGTGCCGACGAATTTTCTATTAAAATAGGCAGCGGCGACACGGTGAGGGGAAGAGTTTATTATCTGGATACTAACGGCGCCTGGAAACTAACAAATGCTTCGTCGAATGTCGCTGGTAGTGATCAACTTATTGCCATTGCAAAAGGGACTGTTCCAACTACGCACGGAATGATGCTGAGGGGGATAACAAACTTCTACCTCTATGAACATTTGGGACCCACAATATCTAATTATAATGCCGGAAAAGCTATATATTTGGCTACAATCTCTGGGCGACTCAATGTAGTGGCGCCCCAAGGATCTGGACAAATTGTAAGAATAGCCGGCCATTGTCTCGCCCTGGACCCCAGCGCGGGCTTCACCGGGCAACAACAACAGATTTATTTTAATCCTGAGCCTGGATGGCTAGAGTTGGTATAAATGTCCTTAGTGGGAAAACATCGTGTTTACAGATTTTCTACCAACTATAGTGCCAGTGTAGAGCCTGCAGTATATTCTATTAACGGAGCTAAATTAACAGGAATAAGAAATTCCAAGTCAGCCTCTACAAATACACTAGCGGCCGTAGATCTCATATATCGAGAGACCGGCGAGTTCCCCTCTTCATCAACTCAGATGCCTCCCGTATATGTGCCGAAGGCCCCAGCGTGGGGGCCTACCTGGGGGACCTCTGTTTGTCTTTCTCCAACGGCAACAAAGAGGCAACTTTATACTGCTAATATGGATGAGATTTATCTAACTGAGTGGGACCAAGACGCAACCACACAGGAAATGTCTAATTTTACGCGCGCCGGCACAGTTAGCGTTCCTATCTACTGGTCGACAATAGGCCAGCGCGATAATCTTTTGAGTGCCGAGGTTGATCCGATCATAAAATTTAGACTTGCGGAAGCAATGAGTTATATCCCCACAACGAATAGGCTGTATTTCCCAATAGGTACCGGAGGCCAACAAGGATTAGCAGCGCTAAATATAGCATCTGAGTTCTCAGATTCTACATGGACAGCACGACAGGCAGACTTAAGAAATACTTATGGGTATTCGTTAGGTATTAACCAAAGGTTTTTAGTACAATGTGCCGCTTCAGATGATTATGTGGTTGTTTCACAGTATAGAGGTGGCTGCGCCTTTTATGATTCCGTTACGCTGGAGTGGAAAGGGCATCTTTTCCTGCCGCCATGGCAGGCCGAAACCCTCTCGGTGGCAGGAATAACGATTCAGGAGTTTGACGAGAAGAAGATTTTAGCAGTAGTTGTTAGCCCTGCGAAATATAAAGACGACAACCGCATCAACAAAGTTCCGAAAGTCCTTTTTTATGATGTTGACGCGATAGATGCTGCCGACCTATATCAAACCATTCCGACTGCCGCGGCGATGGCTGATCCAGCTGGTACCCTAATTCCTATGGCGGTTGTTTTTGGAAGCGGCTCCGTCCACATGGATCCTCCCCCCCTCTTATATGGACTTGGGATGGGGGAAGTTCCCAACACAGCAGTAGATATTTCCACCTCACCTGATCCTGTTAATCGTATCCTGCTCGCCACGCGCGCGCTATATTGGTCCGAGATTTATGATATTAGCCACCTGATGATAGCCGACGCTGTGTCTCATGCCTGGGATGCGACGACAGGAGGAGAAAACCCGGCTTCTGTTCCGGCCACTTATGCTGACTTGGTGGCATCTGTTTCGGGAGCCGGTTGTGCTGGTCTCGGCGACCCGGCTGGATCCACATACGACAATGTTCTAACCATATCTGAGTGGGCCGAGACTGTTGCTTTTAGTGCCCAACCCCGCGGGGTTTATGGTCAGTCTACCTTTGCCGGAAAACAATCTACTAGGCCCCGAATAGGCCTAAGCTACCTGAACGACCTTCCAGTTGAGTTGCCGTCCATCCCGGCAGGGGCCCCACCTTCCACCCGCGAATCTCTTGAGGGCCCCCAGTTCGGAGCCCGGGCAAGGCATTCGTGGGGTGAGCAGAACCCCGGCGATGGCACCGCGCCCCTTTATCTTAATTATTTTACAATCTACGGCGGCACTTGTTTCGCGGGTTCATACCTTTTACTTGACGGAAGGGCCATCGCCAAGAATGGCGGCGCCGCCAAAGATGGTTTTGCTGTTGTATCGATGGAGTCCTCAAGTATCTACTTGGCTGACTATAAAGTAAATTTAGGAGGCGCCCTCCAGGCTCAACTAGGTTTATCTTCTCAAATGGAAACATATTCGGATTTAACTTTCCTTCCTTCTAGCGACAATTCTTATGGAGGCTGGGTAGTGGGCACCGTCCGCGCATCATTAAATGCTCTCATTGCCCAATTGCCACCAGAGGATGATTTAGATGTTATTATCACATCCAGTCATGACCCGAGCTACTCTCCCTGGGCGTATAATCCAAGTGATGTGTATAATACCTCCTATTATTCAGCATCGTGGGAGCCAACAGGAACATTAGGCCTATGCCTTTCTCCCCCGGGGTGGGAGTGGCATCCACAGGAATATTATTCTTCTAGTTATTATCGGTTTCCGGGCGGCCCTCAGGCAACGGCTTTTAAATATTTAGGTAAAGGAGACCCCCAAGGGTCCCCGGCGCCGGGAACCTCCTCGGGATCTCATGGGTTCGAGCAAGTCTATCAGATAGTATACCCAGTGACTGAAGGCAGCGCACTTTTGTATTGCACCGGTTCACAGGAGTTTGACCCAGCACAGCGAAGTGGCCACCAATATAAATCATTTGAGGTAAATGTAAATGCTTCTATGTCATTGAATGCTTGGTATCCTTATAATTATCCTGGCCAAGAAGCAATGCCCACTTTGGAGCAAATCAATAATCGGGGAGGTTTTGAGATTTTAGGAGCCGATGGGCTAACGGCCTCGGCTGATGATCGATCCGGTGACGTGATATTTGCATCTGATCGTGCCAGCAATGCTACTTATGCTTTTTCTGCTAATCCTGGAACGCCGTCTACCATGTTAGACAAAACAGGATGGATTTATCTTGCCCGAGATTGTGCCGTGGCTGAGTGTGCTGTGGCAGATAAAAGTTGGGTTGCCAACGTTGGTCACACTGTCCCCCGGATTGATTTTGCTCGCTGGGATGAAACTTCTAAAACTTTTGATACAAATCTTGCTGCAGATTCTCACTTTATACGGGTACCGAGCTGTCACGCAGATATTGATGCAGTCACCAAGCCCAAGCAAGCGGTTGAAGGCCAAACTTTCCAATTCTTTGGGGCCCTTGGGATTCGGGCGCCAATTAAGGATGCCTATGGTACTCAAGTTGAGCCCGTTGAACTTTCAAATACCGTAACTCATATCTGGGGATCATTGGCCAATGAAAATTCTCGCCTAGGCATCGAAGGCGACCGGTTGTTTGAAAGTATAATTCTAGAAGTAGCTAAGATGGAAGCGGCCGCGGCAAGCCCAAGCCCAGCCCCTGAGGATCACGCCGAGTTGGGGTATGTGTCTTGTGCGGCTAGCTTGAACCGATTTAGACGCAAAGGGGGCTACGACGGGACCATGGTTGCCGTGAACTCTGAGGTCCAATTAGCGTACGGTGCAGGCCCTACCAACCTAGGTTGGCTAGAAATCTGGGACGCAAAACAAATAGGTAAGTACCTCATAAGTTGGGTTAATGAAATCGATGTGGCAACTAAAGATATAAAGGCCCACTACATAGGGGTACACGAACTTACATGGTCACAAGAGACAGGTACGGGTGCAACAGGCTCCCTCAAGTATAATTATGAGGACGTAATGTTCTGGACGACTCAAGGTGAGCCAACCGAAGATATGTTAATTGCAAAACCAGTAAGAGTGCTCAGGCTTACTGACTTTAGTCTTCACGGCGAAGCTGAGGGAAATACTGTCGTTATTTCTCCCGAGGAAGATTATGTTGCCGCCGGAAATAAACTGGCCATGTATCTCTTATATGCTGGGACATCAGATCTATCCACAAGTTATGGATATCCCAAGCCGGTGGGGTCTCTTGCCATGGGCTACTCCGCGGCCCCCGCTTGTGAACCAGGCACATTAAGCTGGCGCGGCTGGCCGAAGGATGCTGGTCTGATGGCGTTATATACGGGAAGCATATCGGATCCTTTATCTGGTGCTACTACTACATTGCGCACCCCTGTTGCGCCCACGTGGCCTCTAATTCACCCCGACGGCACTCCCTTCCCCGCGCCGGCGGACCCCCGACGTCCGGCCATCGGTTCCCCATCGGATCCCGGCCAAATTCCTTTCACCTCTGTTGCGTTGAACACATCTCAATTTAGACAAGAGGGAGACAATCTTTATCTTTATTTGCAAACGATACCATGGACACTTTGGCGCGTGGATAAGACGGCCGCCGAAGCCTACGCTGCTCTAACAAACCCCGAGGGGATGGGCGCCACCGAAGTATTAGAATTAGTAGGCGCCCTGGATATGGATCAAATTGATTCTCGGGCCCGGTATTCGTGTCGCGTTCGGGGAAATATATATTGGTTTGGAGACATGGGGGCGTTCACGACATAAAATGAAAAAAGATCAAGATTATATTGCAAAAGTAGAAAAGGCAATTGCACAAAAATATGGGACAGAAGCGATTGACAATCCGAAACGTTTTTGGGATGATGAAAAAGAAAAAGAATATATTATTCAATCCAAAGAAGAACGACGTAAATTTGCCAAACTTGCTGAATCCCAAGACAAAGTAGAACAAGACGGATTTTTAATAAACAAAAAACTACTTACTAGAGACCACAATAGGACATGTCCTGTCTGCGATAAATATTCTTTTCATCCACGAGATGATTTGTATATGAATAAGTTTGAAGCTTGCTTCGGATGCTATATACAACATATAGAGGATAGAGAAGAAAGATGGAAGAGCGGCTGGAGACCAAATAAGGAAGAATAACATGGCAACAGTATACGATATCATTCAAGGAATTAGTCAGGCGGCCGCAAACGCATATGATGGGGCTCATGAAGAAGAACTTCAGCCCGACGGCCGCGCGCGCCAAATAGGACTATCACGTGAAGACGGCCACTATATTAACGACCGCCGAGTAATGGATGGTTTTGGGGTGGTTTTTCATGGTCCTATTCTGCGAGTAAAATATCAAGCTGAAGTAAGAATTAAAGATGTTAAAAATAACGACTTTGAAAATGATATTGCCAGCAAGATTCAGGACATAGTAAAGTTTCTTAAGAAAGAATACAAAGATATTACTGGTAACTCACTTACACTAACTAAGGAAGGCGATCATCATATCTTGGTTCAAAGGATATCTAACTATCGTACGGATGTGCAAGCTCACTGTGATTACCGAATCGGGGGCCTAACCGACGTAGATGTAGTCGAGGCCGGCGACGAAGACGATCGCCTAGACAAAGCAGTTAGAGAATTTCTTTCACTGGGGAGAGACAAAGCCAAAAAGCCTTCCAACGTAAAGGTTTGATAAATGGGAGATCTTACCAAAAAAGAGATCTTAAAAGAGGTTGTAAAAGCAGGAAAAGATCCAGTTTATTTTACAACGAATTATTGTCGTATTTCCCACCCTCAAAAAGGATTGATCCCCTTTAAAGCTTATGATTACCAGGAAGAGTTGCTCCAAGATTTTAACGACTATCGTTTTAATATTATTTTGAAAGCGCGCCAGTTAGGTATTTCTACCATTACGGCGGCATACATTAGTTGGCTAATGCTTTTTCGTCGAGACAAGAACATTCTTGTTGTTGCCACAAAATTACAAACAGCCACCAACCTCGTAAAAAAAGTAAAAGCAATTATTAAGCACCTACCAGATTGGATGCGTATTTCAGAGATTACGGTAGATAATAGAACTTCTTTTGAGCTTTCCAATGGTTCTCAAATTAAAGGATCCTCCACGTCTGGCGATGCCGGCCGCTCAGAAGCTTTATCTCTGTTGGTTGTTGATGAGGCGGCACACGTTGAAAAATTATCTGAGTTATGGACGGCTCTTTATCCCACCCTCTCCACCGGTGGTCGGTGCATCGCCCTTTCAACCCCCAACGGAGTGGGGAATTGGTTTCACCAGAATTGTGTGGAAGCGGAGAATAACACCAACGACTTTCATATGACGACCTTGTTGTGGGATGTTCATCCCGATCGCGATAAGGCTTGGTATGAAAAAGAAACAAAGAACATGTCTAAAAGACAGGTTGCACAAGAGCTCGAGTGCAATTTTAATGTTTCTGGTGAGACGGTAGTACACCCAGACGACCTAGAGTGGTATTTACAAAAAGCCACAAGCCCAGAGCACAGAACCGGCTTTGACAGAAACTATTGGATATGGGAAAAATATGATCCAGAGAAATCTTACTTGATTTCTGCTGATGTTGCTCGCGGCGACGGCAAGGATAATAGTGCATTCCACATAATTCAACTTGAAGACATGAGACAAGTGGGAGAATATATAGGCAAGCCCACTCCGGATGATTTCGCAGAGATTCTAAATAATGTGGCTCGTGAATACAATAATCCCATGGTTGTAATAGAAAATAACAATATTGGATTCGCAGTACTTAAAAAACTACAAGATAAAGGGTATCCTAACCTATACTATTCTACAAAGGGAGACCACCAGTACGTTGATCCGCTCACTGCTCAGTGGCAATCTAATACCATCCCGGGATTTACAACGTCCTCGAAAACGCGTCCTCTCATAGTAGCAAAGATGGAAGAGTTTATGAGAAACAAACTAATTACAATTAATTCTAATCGATTGTTATCCGAGATGAAAACGTTTATTTGGCATCACGGAAGACCTCAGGCGATGAGAAGCTATAATGATGACCTGGTCATGTCATTTGCTATAGGCTGTTGGGTGAGAGATACGGTGATTATCGAAAGTCAGAAAAATATAGAATATAGTAAGAGTTTCCTGTCATCGATAAGTACAGCCAAAACAAACCTTTCAACGACGATCCCCGGGATGCACGGACACCGAAGAACGGCAGAAAATAGTGCGACCCAAGAGGCGAGAGAATTTAATCAAAAATATATTGGCTTGATAAAGGGCTAGGATCACATAATGGCTAAGAAAAATAATACAAGAAACCCAGCATCCCCGTTATTCAAAAGGTTAACAAGACTTCTCTCTGGTCCCATTGTTAATTATCGAACCCAAGTTGCTCGTCAAGAACGCCGCAATGATCTGGACAAGTATCGCTATCGTTTTCGTTCGTTAAGCGGCCAAGAATTCAAACGGTCGGATAGCAACTATTCTCAAAACTATAATATGATGACATCTGCGGCTTTCCGCAGTCAGAATAGAGCCGAACGATACACGGATTTTGAACAGATGGAGTATATGCCAGAGATTGCATCGGCTATTGATATCTATGCGGATGAGATGACAACTTCGAATGAATATGATCGTTTATTAAATATTGATTGCTTGAATCACGAGATTAAAACTATTCTTGATTCACTTTTTTACGACGCTCTCAATATTGAATTTAATGCATTTGGGTGGGCGCGCTCTATGTGTAAGTATGGAGATTTTTTTCTATATTTAGACATCGATGAGAAACTGGGGATTACATCGGTTATTGGAATGCCTAACAATGAAGTTGAAAGACTTGAGGGCGAGGATGCTACAAACCCTAATTATGTCCAATACCAGTGGAATGGCGCCGGTATGACCTTCGAAAATTGGCAAGTAGCCCATTTTCGTATTCTTGGCAATGATCGCTATTCCCCCTACGGTACATCAGTTCTGGACCCTGCGCGCCGAATTTGGAGACAGCTCACTCTTTTAGAAGATGCAATGATCGCTTACCGTGTTGTTCGCGCACCGGAGCGAAGAATTTTTCAAATTGATGTTGGCAATATTCCGCCGCAAGATGTTCCTCAATATATGGAAAAAGTAAAATCTGAAATGAAACGCAACTCCTTGGTTGATACCACCACTGGTCGTGTTGACCTTCGCTACAACCCTCTCTCTCTTGAAGAAGACTATTTTATTCCTATGCGAGGCGGCGTAGGATCCGACATTAAATCTCTTCAGGGCGCCTCTAGCCTTAACGATATCGATGACGTTAAATATTTGAGGGACAAATTATTCTCAGCAATAAAAATTCCACAAGCTTATCTAACCAATCTTGAGGGAGCCGATGAAGATAAAACTACATTGGCCCAAAAGGATATACGTTTTGCGCGCACAATTCAACGACTCCAAAGGTCTGTTGTAGCCGAGCTAGAAAAAATGGCCATTGTGCATCTTTATACTTTGGGATATAGAGGCGAAGACTTATTATCATTTAAAATTACTTTAAATAATCCTTCTCGTTTGGCCGAGCTTCAACAGTTAGAATATATGAGGACTAAATTTGAAACCGCAACTGCGGTTCCGGAAGGTACTTATAGTAAGCGTTGGGTTGCTGCGAACATTCTTGGATTATCAGATTCCGAATTTTTGCGCAATCAACGAGAGACCTTCTATGATCGTAGTTATATGCAGGCGCTTGAAGGGATGGCAGAGGAAGGGGCCCTAGAACAGTTAGGCGGCGAGATGGGCGGCCTAGGCGGCGCCGAAGGCTTGGGAGATCTTGAAGGGGGTGCCGACGATCTTGGTCTCGGCGACGAAGAGGGCTTAGGCCTAGGCGACGAAGAGGGCCCAGAAGGAGAGCCTGGCGAAGAAAGCCCGCTACTAACGACGCCTGCCCGCCGCGAGGACAAGCCAACAAAACATCAGGGTGCACCGCATAAGCGAAAGAGAGTAGATAATAGAAAAAATATTGGAGCTTTTCGTCGAGAAAGTAGGAATGCAGCGCTAGGTTCTCCTGCTGCTATTGGCAGAGAGCGCGTCCGCGGGAAAAGACCACAAGGATATATGAATGCTTTTACGCGTGAAGAAGTGAGAATGGGTCTGGAAGAGCGCGAAGTGCCTAGTTATAATAAGAACGAATTAACCTTGTTTGAAAATACAACAAAAGTTCGTATGCTTGTGGAGCAGTTAGAAAACAAAGAGGTAGATAATAAGGATGAAACATAATAAAAAAAGAAACACAGCCTTTATTTATGAAACTCTTGCGAGAGAACTAACAAAAGCTATTATTGATCACGATAGAGATAAAAAACAAAAAATTGTTTCTATACTCAAAGAATATTTTGATAAAGGGTCAATCTTGGCGCAGGAACTAGTATTATATAATACGTTACTGGAAACTACAAATATTCAAGGAAGTATCGCCGAAAGGTTGCTATATGAAACAAAGCAGGCGCACTCACAGTTGAATAATAAAAACATCTTCAGTGTCCAGTCAAAAATTATTGCTACTATTAATAAAAATCTTGGACAAGAAATTTGGGGGACCTTTGTTCCAAACTTTAAATCCCTCGCTTCCATCAATGCTATTTTTAATACGAAGACCCCGGTGAAAAAGAAAGTTTTATTTGAGCAAGCAATTATTGATAGAATGAGTGCTCATTTGAATCTGTCAGAATCGAGCATGCTGCGCCCCATTGATAATCTAACTTATCATTCGTTTATAAAAAAATTCAACAATAAATACGGAGATGTTTTACAGGAACAAAAAGAACTTCTTAATCGATATATTACAAGTTTTGCAGATGGTGGTTTTGAATTACGTCTTTATCTTAATGAGGAGCTTTCGCGTCTCAAAAGTGCACTGAGGGGTGTCGCTGAAGAAAAAACAGAGCCCCTAATTACCCAAAAAGTTAAAGATGTTGTACAGTACCTTGAGGAATTTCGTAAGCGTGATTTTGAAGACTCTGATCTAAGTAAGGTCTTAAAGACCCAGGAATTAGTCCAGGAGTTGGTAACAAATGATTACAATTAAGATTGGTGGCCCGCAAGCAACCGTAGAACTCAACGCTCGACGAGCGCTTGATGGATCGTTACTTATTATGGATCATAAAAAAATTGATATTGCTGTTGTACCAGAGTCGATGAAAATTGCAACTTTTCCAAAAACAACAACTACTGAAGATGTATATGATTTTCAAAATCGTTTATTAGAGCTTCTAGCAGATAAAGGTATTGTGGACAGGTCTACCATTCAAGGAGGAAATGTTTTTCGCTCACTAGAGGGAGCAGTCTACGAGAACAGTGAAGTTAATAGTCTGCAAGCGGCCGTATATGTAATTGCTGAGTTTATTGATATGGAAGCACAATACGAACGAATCGCAGATGAGTATGAAAAAGAACTTGAAAATATGTACACTCACCCATCTGATCGTGACTCTACGGAACTCGGCGAAGTTCCTCAAGATGCCGAGAAGGGTTCAATGCGCCCGGGTTACTACTACTACCCACTCCGCAATCGGTATTAGATTATGAGTGACATGAAGCTTATAATGGAGAGTTGGCGTACCTTTCGTTTAACGGAAGAAGGTCCAAGGTTTAAAGAGAACCCCCAACACGCTGCGGCCCTAGTGGACCTCGTTGCGAAGGAAAAAGACCCTCAAAAACAGAAAGAGGTGTTGCTTAAGATCGCTCAAGATAAAGACGTCGCCGCAGCCATGGCCGCCGTACAAGAATTAATATCAACTGTCAGCAATAACGAAGAGACGGAATCGGATATTGAGGAGGGCGCCATAGATGCGGTCAAAGGCGCCTACAATACCATCGGCGCCACCGTCGGACAGGCCAGGACCGGGGATCTATCGGTTCAGCAGAAAGCCAATGATTTTTTGCAGAACGATCCCAGGGGGAAACAAATTGCAAAATTCTCCCCCCTCTTGTTAGCCTTGGCATTTATGGGACTCGTGGGCACAGGGGTAATCCCGCCTGAGACCATCACCGAACCCGGTAAACAAAAGGCTCTTACGAACCTAGCCCGCGCTTCCACAGGCGACTCAACAGCGCTCGCAATGAGTGTGGCAGAACTTGCCGTCGACGTCATCGCAGAGGCGATCCGAGAAGAAAGAAAGAAGGCTTAATGGAATTACTACACTTTATACTTGCCGCATACGGCATGACATTCATCCTTATACACGGGCATATCTTTAATAAGATCCGCCCAGCCTGTAAATCATGGGGCGGCTTCGGTCGCTTATTCCACTGCCACTTGTGCATGGGATTCTGGGTTGGCGTGTTTCTATGGGGCATAAGTCCATATACAGAACTATTTAGTTTTAGTGACAGCCTCATGACAGCATTTATGTGTGGTTGTATTAGCGCTGGAACGTCATACTTTTTGAGTATGTTGGTAGAGGATTACGGGATCAGAGTGATCCATAAAGGAGGTGAGAAATCATGAAAAAATGGATGATCCAACCAGTTCGACGATGCTGCTCCGGCAGCTGACTATTTAATTAAGGGAATAATATTATGGCACGCAGAAAAAATGTAAAAAGAATAGACCCGAGATACTTCTTGCACGAGACAGTGAATCGTGGAGAAGAGTTGGAAGAGGTCGCGACCTACCCGTCGGATCCACGCGCCTTAAAGCGCGCTCAGGTTGCTGCTTGGCAAAAGAGACGAGCAGACAACGAGGCCGCAGAAAAGGAGAGGATTGCAGCAGGAGGCGAGCCAAAGCCGCCTTCGAAGTTCACGCAACGCGCCCGGGCAAATTACCAGGCGAAGCTGAAGGCTGAGAAAGAACTCGAAGAGAATTGCCCCCCCGAAGGAGAGGGCGCCTTTGGCTCGCCTCCTGATGAAGTGGAAGAGCTTCCTCCCTCTATGGAAGAGTAAAACAATGGCACAGCTATTACGAGAATATTATGAACTATGCGAAGGTGGCGTCTGTCAGGATCTTCTGACAGAAGCTGAGAAACGCTTTGTTAAAGAAGGCGGCATGATGCTTAGTGGAAAACTCCAAGAAGCAGATGTTCAAAACGGTAATGGTCGTGTGTACCCTCGTGGAATTATGGAACGAGAAGTAAAGAAATATGCGCAGTTGGTGGAGGATAACAGGGCCCTGGGGGAATTAGATCACCCAGACTCTTCAATTATAAATCTTGCCAACGTTTCTCATTTGGTAACAGAGGTATGGATGGATGGTGCTTCCGTAATGGGAAAGATTAAAGTACTCAATACACCATCGGGACAAATTCTCCGCGCTCTTGTAGAATCTGGAGTGAAGACGGGAATCTCCTCCAGGGGGATGGGATCAGTGAAGGAACAACTGGGTAAAACTATTGTGGAAGATGATTTTCAGTTGATCTGTTTTGATATCGTATCAGAGCCTTCGACCCCTAATGCATTTATGGCATTGTCGGAAAACAAATTGATAAACGAACAAGCTAAAAAAAATAATAAAATTATTAACCTTATGAATGAAATCATCAGTGAGTAATGAAAAAATCAGAATTTAAAAAAATAATCAAACCAATTGTAAGTGAGTGTATAAAAGAATCGCTTATGGAAGATGGGATAATCTCAGGCATCATTGCTGAGGTTGCAAGAGGGATGTCCACAATACAGCCAGTTGTTGAACAGAAACAGCCGATCGAGCCCCTCCAAGAGCGCATGACTCGTAATGCATTTAAAAACCAGCAGACAAATAAACTACAAGAACATAGAAATAAATTAATGTCAGCTATAGGCAACACCGCCTATAACGGGGTTGATTTATTTGAGGGGACAACCCCGGCGCCTTCCCAAGCACCCGCGGGCCAACCAAGTGGCCCCCTCTCTGGTCAAGCTCCTGGAGATGCTGGAGTAGATATCACCAACTTATTCGGCTCTGTCGGACATAATTGGGATGCCCATATGAATGAAATAAAAGAAAGAAAGTAGGGATATCGTGGCAACGAATGTAAGAGTATCCCTACGCCGAGGAGAATCCTCGGAACGACTCATCCGCAGATTTATTAAAAAATGTAAAAAAGAAAGAATTATTGAAACCTATCGTGCCAGAACTGATTCTTATATTAAACCCTCGGTTAAGAAAAAGTTAAAGAGCAAGAAGGCGCGCCGTGAACGACAAAAACTTGAAAGAAAGCGTGCCCTCAAAAGGTTTAGGTGAAAAAGACACTAAAGCTCCCTAATTAATGACGGAGGGGTTTTGAGTGGCAAATCCTAAAAACAAGTGGACGCAACCGGCTGCACCGCCGCCGCCCATGTTCTTTGGCAAAAAAGAACGAGATCTGGTAAAACAAGTTAATGATGAATTGGCCGAAAGGGTCATCGGCCAAACTGTGGCTTATTATCCGATAGATCTCCAACAATCAAGTTTTAATGACACATATGGCGAGGCAATAGACAAAGTGAGTTTACCTCCTATTCGAGTTTTCGCATATGTGGTGGTCGAGAATGAACAAACCAATGAGCGCTATGGTTACGATTACCAAACTAAATTAACCGTTAATTTTCACCGCAGACGTCTTGTGGAGGATCAGGACCTATTCGTGCGCCCGGGCGACTTTGTTCAATATGGAGATTTATTTTATGAAATTGCAAAAACTTATAACAATACGAGATACTATTTTGGGCAAGTTGAGCATAAATTTCAAATTAGTGCCGAATGCATAAGAGCACGGGAGGGCACATTTCGGGTACAAGAGGGCGTAACACGACCATCTTAATGGAGCGCTTTAATATATTAACAACTTTCTCCGGACTCTGCAGAACGCCCCACCCTTTTTGCTTTAAGAATACTATTTAAGAAGTAGGAGTGTAATTTAAATGGCAATTGTAAATCAGGGATGGGCTTTTGTTAGCGGTTCGGGAGCCGCCGCCGGCTCAAATACAGAAATTCAATTTAACGACGGAGCCGAGCTAGGCGGGTCCCCCGATTTAACCTGGGACGGTACCCAGGTCGCCACCACAAACATATCTGCTTCTACAAACATATCTGCTTCTGCTTTTTACGGTGACGGATCTAACCTAACAGGACTTACTGCTAGCGCCGTCAATGTCGCAGACGGCCCAGAATATGCCATTCAGTTTAGAAGAGATTCCCCGGTCTCGGGCGAGATCTCAGGCTCTGCTGATTTAATGTGGGACGGCCCGGAGACCGCCCTGTCTGGCGTTAATGCTCAGTTTACAGCCGTAACCGGTAGTACCCTCACTGCTTCGGGGGATGCCTATGTCGGCAACAACCTGTTCGTTTCTAATAATACATCTCAGCTCTGGGGTGGTCTGGATCTCAACAGCGTAGGTATTACTGCTACCGGACCGATTGCTGACGCCACAACGGTGTCCGGCACATATGCTCAATTTACAGCCGTAACTGCTAGCGCTATTGTTGGCGGTTCGCCGCTGTTAATTTCTTCATCAGCGACCATCTCCCTGTCTGCCTCAGCTATAACTCTCGGCACCAGCTGTTCGGATGTTGTAACGGTTAATGCTCAACTAACTGCAAGCTGCGGCATAGACCCGCAGGGAGCAGGAGCAAACAGTATTCAGGTGGGCGATGCTTTCGCTGCAGGCGTTACCTCTATAGCTATTGGCGAAGCCGCGGCTACACAAGGAACTGATGAAATTGTAATCGGTCATGCGGCGGCCCACACCGCGACCGGAGGCTCGACCATTCTGATTGGCGGTACCGCGGCGGCCGCGGGCTCAAACGGGTCGACTGGAGGTATAGCGATTGGACAAGGCGCTACCCTTAATACAAACCCGGGCACCACCAACTTTTCTATAGCTCTAGGTGCTCAGGCTACCGCATCGTATTCATCTGCTATAGCAGTTGGCTTCCGCGCCAGCGCATCGGCCGGGAATGCAATCGCCATTGGCTCCGGATCTAATAATCCAACAGCCAATTCCATGACCATTGGCTCCCCCACACAAGGAATGGATTTCAATGTAACTGGCAACATCACACTCCTTAATAATGGAGATACCGGTTACGGACATCTTAACGTATGTGAGGGCACCGCCTCCATCCTTCACCTTAGCGGCTGCGCGGCTTTGCCAATTACGGTGCATTCACCGATGTCTTCTTCTTATGTTATGTCGGCTTCAGCGTTTTACGCCAACGGTGTGGAACTTACTTCTGGTGGCACCCCCGGCGGATCCGACACCCAAGTTCAATTTAATGACGGCGGATCAACCTTCGGTGGCGATAGTGGCCTTGTATTTAACAAAACGACAGACACTTTAACAATTGGTGGCGATCTTAACGTTTGCGCGGGCACTGCCTCAATCGCCCACCTTAGCGGCTGTTCGCCCATTGCGGTGCATGCGCCGATGCATTTCTCTGCTGCGGCAGATTTTGGATCTTCGGTCAGCGCCAACGAAGCCGAATTCGGTACTATTACCCTATCTCCCGGCGCCGGTTTGATTCCCGACGACGGCGGCGTTCTTATTATTGGTGGCGACTGTAGCGACTCAATCTATTTCTCTGGTTCTATAACGGCTAGTTGTCCATCGCTCTTCAAAGATTATGTTAGGGTAGAGTCATACATTACTGCTTCGAGCTATATTACCTGCTCTGGTATTACCCCCATGGGCGCCGCCGGACCATCAAGCATTCAAATTGGCGATGGCGCCTCGATGTTGTCTAGCCAGACAAATTCAATAGTAATTGGTAGTAACGCTCTTGCCGAAGGATACGCACCCTCCAGAGGTAATAATGTCGTGATCGGTCGGGAGGCCAGTGTTAGTGGAACGTACAATGTGGTAATCGGAGCCCCGGGACTCACCGTGTCCGAGCCCCAGTCGACCTTCGCTTATCACAGCTCTGTTGCTATCGGCGCTGCAGCCGAAGCGAAGGCTCAAAACGGCGTTGCTCTTGGGTACGCATCAAAGATTATCACCGATTCCCTCAATGTCGCCGGCGACGCGTCAATCGCCATCGGTGTGCAAGCAACCGTTTCCGGCTCAAGACCCGGAGGGATCAACAAGAATTATCATATTGCAATTGGAGCCCAAGCGTCAGCAAGTACTGATAGTGCGGTCGCGGGAGCCGGCTCCTCCATTGCAATCGGGTGGAGAGCAAAAGCCAGCGGCGAGAACTCAATTGCTCTTGGCTCCGGATCTACAAACCCAACGGACCATTCCTTTACCATTGGCTCCCCCACACAAGGAATGGATTTCAATGTAACTGGCAACATCACACTCCTTAATAATGGAGATGCCGGTTACGGACATCTTAATGTATGCCAAGGCACAGCCTCAATCGCCCACCTTAGCGGCTGTTCACCAATTCAGGTGCACGCGCCAATGTCTTCTTCATTTAGCGCTCAATTTACAGTCCTAACCGCCAGTACTATAGTGGGCGCATCGCCTCTTACAATCTCTGCATCAAGCACAACTGTTACTGGCTCCTTAACTGTTACTGGCTCCTTAACTGTTACCGGGAGCCTTATAGTCTCGGGCAGCAATACAATTACCAATTATGGTGCGTTTACGTCTAACGAAGCCGGCGGCCCATATGACTTCCGTGTTGAGTCAAACAGCAGCCAATATATGTTGTTTGTTTCCGGGGGCGCTAACACAGTCGGCATTGGAGCGTCTTCGCCGGCCGCCGACCTGCATATTTCATCTTCTGGCGATGAAGTTCTCTTTCGGGTTGATGGAAATACCAAGGGGACTATATTCGACATTACTGGTTCTGGCCTTGTTACGGTTACTGGCGATCTGAGCGTATGTGCGGGTACTGCCTCGATCCTCCATCTTAGCGGCTGCTCACCAATTCAGGTGCACGCGCCGATAACATCATCGTACCCCATTACTGCTTCTAACTTTGTTCTTCCTGTCGGAAGTGGATCTTTTTCCGGGTCAAATGCGATCTTCACTACAGTTAGCGCTAGTAACATTGTTGGTAATTCGCCGCTAATGATTTCCTCATCGGCAACTACGATTTCAGGTAATGTGTTTATCTGCAACGGCACAGCATCTATTTCCAACCTTAGCGGCTGCTCACCAATTCAGGTGCACGCGCCGATGCAAATACAATCGGGAAATTCTCTAGCTTTTGACGGAGCAAGCAATACCTTCAAGATCACAAATAATGGTACCAACCTAGACATCAATGGCGCCAATATTATATTAAATGCCAACTCAGTGTCTGCATCCACAGGGCTGTCGGCTTCTGCTTTTTATGGTGATGGCTCTAACCTAACTGGTATTACTGCCAGCGCTGTCAATGTCGCAGACGGACCAGAGCAAGCCATCCAGTTTAGGGTAGACACTCCTGTCTCGGGCGAGATTTCGGGCTCTTTTGCCTTGATGTTTCTCACTGCCAGCAATACACTGTCCGGTACATATGCAGCATTCACGGCGGTAACTGCTAGCAGCATTGTCGGCGGCAGTCCTCTTACTATTTCTGCTTCCTCTATCCAGTTTGCTGGCCCTGTAACCTTTAAGGAGAATTATTCTGTAAGTTCATCTACAATAACCGTCGGAGAGATAACGGCTTCATCAATCATTGGCGGTGGCGACACCGGCAATATTGTAATTGGGAACCCATTCCTGCCGTGTACAGGCACTCTTACGATCTACAGTGTAGTGACAGCGAGCTGTGCTATTACTGCTTCATCGTATCTTCTTGTTAATTCTTACATTTCATCGGCCGCGGGAATTAACCCCATGGGCGCCGGCGGCGTAGGAAGTATTCAAATTGGTGATGGTGCCGTTTCTGATGATGATTATACAATATCTATTGGTTCTGGCGCCGAAGCCTCAGGTGCAGGGTCTCTTGGAGCTGGTAGTATCGCAATTGGAGTTTCGAGCAGGGCGGATGCTGACACTGTTGCGATTGGGGTTAATGCTGGTAATGGAACCGCTGGCGTTGCCAACGTTCTAATCGGAAAGGGGGCCAATTCGGGCGTAAACACTAATTACGCGGTTGCTATTGGTTCCGGCTCTTATGTAGATGGTCCCACAGGGTATTACTATCAGGTGGCGATCGGCAAAGACGCCCGGGCAAGCGGCAGTAGTACCATCGCGATAGGTCTACAGACTCGCGCAGGTCTCGGCGCCACCAGCGACAACGCCAGTATAGCTATTGGATCCCAGGCGGCGTCAAGGAACGGAAGCATCGCTCTGGGCAAGCTCTCGGAGGCCTCCAGCTCCCACACCTCCCGTGTAGCCATCGCCATCGGCGTCGCGGCTGCCGCGTCGGGCAGCTCTACCATAGCAATTGGGGAAAGCGCCCAAGCCACAGCGGACAACTCAATTGCTATAGGTTATGGGGCGGCGAACCCCACAGCCAACTCAATGACCATCGGGTCTTCCACACAAGAAATGGATTTCAATGTAACTGGTAATGTTACAATCCTTCAACGCTCAGGGGCAGCCGGAAATCTTAATGTCTGTCAAGGCACCGCCTCCATCGCCCACCTTAGCGGCTGTTCGCCAATTCAGGTGCACGCGCCGATGCAAATACAATCGGGAAATTCTCTAGCTTTTGACGGAGCAAGCAATACCTTCAAGATCACAAATAATGGTCAAAACTTAGACATCAATGGCGCCAATATTATATTGAATGGTGCCGTCTCGGCTTCTGCAAATGTTTCAGCTTCTGCTTTCTATGGTGATGGTTCAAACCTGACCAATCTTCCCGGCGGTGGCGGTGGCGGTGGCGGCATCTTCACAGAATTGTCACCGAAGACTGCGGCCACCACCAGCAGTGTTTCGATTGGGACAAGCGGCGCGCCGCAAGCAACACTCTACGTTTCCTCTTCTCGGGACGAAGAACTTTTAATAGTTGATACGCTTTCAAAATCATTGCCTATACTATTTGCAACGGGCTCGGGTCGCGTTGGTATTAATACGGATTCGCCGACTTACGCACTCACGGTTTCAGGGAATATTTCGGCATCAGTCAATATCTCTGCTTCTTCATTCTATGGCGACTTCTATGGCAACAGTCTTATAAATAACTCCGGACACCTCACCATTCAGAATGAGGCTGCTAACAAGAGAATCATCAACAAGCTCGCTAGTGCTGACTCAAATACCTCTTTTCAGATACGTGCCTCCGATAACACCGCGCATTTTGCGGTAGATGGAGCCGGCACGGTTGTTGTTACACCTACCGGTATATTGCAGATTAGCTCCGCTGGGGTGCTTTCTTCGTCTGCTAACCTTTCTGCTTCCAATTTCTATGTGCCCCCCGGCAATTCCATCTTCTTTGATGGAAGCAGCGAAACATTTAAGATCACAAACAACGGTACCAACCTAGACATCAATGGCGCCAACATTAATTTAAATGCGACTACAACAACCCTCAGCGGCGATCTTAGCGTTTGTGCGGGAACTGCCTCAATCGCCCACCTTAGCGGCTGCTC
>Ga0080013_1002265_pt1 | contig 23054 bp, 31 predicted proteins | sample ETNvirenome_6_85_FD_69236 | JGI IMG/M metagenome (GOLD analysis project Ga0080013, IMG submission 69236) | Marine viral communities from the Pacific Ocean - ETNP_6_85 (SPADES assembly) (version 2) | ecosystem: Environmental > Aquatic > Marine > Oceanic | place: Pacific Ocean | collected 2013-06-19
GAAGAGACCAAATAGTATTGGTATAGGAAATGCTAAAGTTACAGATGAATTAACCGGAAAAGAAGAATTTGTTTTAGAAAAAGAGGGTGATACATTTGGTGAACCAGTATGGGTATGGAAAAAGAAATGAGTAGAATAAGTTATAGTCAAATATCAATGTTTAGTGAATGTCCTCATAGATGGAAATTAAACTATATCGATAAGTTAAGAATATCTGAATCGAATATACATCTAATATTTGGAACTGCAATGCATGAGGTAATACAAACTCATCTTGAGGTGATGTATAACGATAGTATAAAGAATGCTGATATATTAGATTTAAATAAGATGTTAAGAGACAAGCTTATAGAACAATTTAAGATAGCAGAAGAAAGAGATGGTAAACCACCTTGTAAGAAAGAGGACTTACACGAGTTCTTTCAGGATGGTGTTAATATACTTGATTTTTATACGAAACGGAAAAGTGATTATTTTGCTAAAAGAGGTTATAAGTTAATAGGTTGTGAAGTTCCAATAGAATTTGATTTGAAAAATAATATAAAGATGATTGGTTATCTTGATATTGTAATACTTGATGAGGTATTAGATGTGATTAAGATTATTGATATAAAAACATCCACAACGGGTTGGAATAAGTGGATGAAGAAAGATGAAAATAAAACTCAACAGTTGTTGTTATATAAACAATTCTATTCTAAACAATACAATCATCCTATTGAACGGATAGAAGTAGAGTACTTCATAGTGAAAAGAAAACTATGGGAGAAAGCTCAATTTCCACAAAAGAGAGTACAGAAGTTTGTACCTGCTAGTGGAAAACCAAGTATGAACAAGGTAGGAAAGAAATTATCAGTATTTGTTGAGAGTGCATTTAGTGAGGATGGTAGTTATACTACAGATGTATTGGAGGCAACGCCAAGTAAGAAAGCATGTAAGTGGTGTGAGTTTAAAGGAACTGAACATTGTAAATGGGGAATGTGATATGATAAAATATTATTCAATAGGAATGAAACTGAATGATGTTATTAAGGATGAAGATGCAGAACAGGTTATATTAGAAAATATCAGAAGATGTAGTAAATTAGTAGGTAAATTATTTAGAGTTGTATTTTGGCATGTAAACTTAACTGAACAAGATTGTAAAGATTTTGTAAAGCGTAATGAACACCTTTTATTTGAAGTCAATACAAAGATAACTAAAGTTCAAGAATCAGTTTGGTTTTCAATTGATTCAAAAAGTGGCAGTAGTAGATATACATTTGATGGTGATATATTACAGGGTATATCACAATATTTAAAAATAATTAATCACATAAAAAAGAGGGATGGTGAATGATGAAAGATATTTATATAGGAAACTCCAATATACACGGAAAAGGTTTATTTACTGCCAATAGATTGAAAGAAGGAGATGTGGTTGGGGTCAGCCATGTAAGTTATGACAGAGTTTGGTATCAAGTATTCCCAATTGGTATATTTTATAATCATTCTCTTGAACCTAACTGTACAGTAACCACAGATAACAATGTAAATTTAGTAGTAGCGAATAGAGATATAGATAAAGATGAAGAGTTGACAGTTGATTACACTAAACAATTACATTTAGAACAACCAAAAGAGGATTGGATATAATGACAGTAAGAAACGAAAAAGAGATGGTTAAACATATAGTAGACTTGTGGTATGAAACACAAATGGGACATTATAAGAAATGTCAAGAAAAACAACACGAACTAGCAGACTTAATGTGGGGGTTATACAAAGAATTTCATCCAGAGGATGATGGATGAAAATAGTATTTTGTATACCTGGAAAAACATTTTCTGATAAATTTTTAAAATGTTGGACAAATTTAATTAAGCATTTATCAGATATTAATATTGAGTGGGATTTGGTTTCTAGATATTCACCAATAGTTCACCAGGTTAGAAGTTTATCTGTTAATGATGCTATAAATAAAGATTATGATTATGTAATGTGGATAGACTCTGATATAATTTTTACTCCAGTTGATTTTGAAAAATTATTATCTCATGATGTAGATATTGTTTCTGGTCTTTATCTTGTAAAAAGTGGTGATGATATTCAACAACTTGAAAGTAATTATGCTTGTATTGGTATGAATGATAAAAAAATTAAAAAATGGGAAATAGATAGATATATAGAAGTTGGTGAAAATACTCCAATACAATATAATTTTAATACCGATGGTCCAAGTGGATTAATTGAAGTTAAGGGGAATGGTATGGGTTGGATGTTAATTAAGAAAGGAGTTTTTGAAAAAATAGACAATCCATTTGATTCAAAAATATCAATACATGAAGATTTATCATTTCAAGTAAAAGCACTGGAAAAGGGTTTTAAATCATATATTGATCCTTCTATAAAAGTTGGTCACGAAAAATCATTAATTTTAAGGTAAAAATGAAAATAGGCATTGTCGGTTCAAGAAGATATGAAAACAAAAAGAAAATAAAAGATTTCATCTTCAAACTCAAACAGGAACATGGTGAAGATACAATAATAGTGAGTGGTGGTTGTAAAGATGGTGCTGATAGATACGCTAAGAAATATGCATTAGAGCTGGGTTTACAATATGAAGAATACCCACCATTTCACGAGGTACATAATTTATACTGTACTATATCAGCGAATCGTTACTCAAAACCATATAGTGTAAAAAACTTCTTTGCTAGAAACAAGATAATAGCCGGAACATCTGATATGGTAGTTGGGTTTATACCCGCGGGTGTGGAATCTAATGGTACAATGTCAACCATCAGATACGCAGAAAAATTAAACAAGAAAACAATAATAATTCATTAGTTTTTTATATTTGTATATATTTATATATATGAATATATAACAATGGAGAAGGTTATGAACAAATCAAAATTAACATCTGTTAAGATTTTAGAGGATTTATATAAAAGATTTAAATCAACAACAGTAAATACAAAAATGACACTACAAAAACTAACAAATCGTTCTATTAATTTGTATTTAACAGATGAAAACTATAAAAATACAGTAGAAACACATGATAATTTAACTGCTAGTGGAAGCAATTTATAAGGAGTACAAAGGTTATGGCGGGTAAAAAGAAAATATTATTAATGTCAGATGATTTAAGGATGCACTCTGGTATTGCAACTCAATCAAAAGAATTTGTAATGGGAACATTACATCATTATGATTGGGTTCAACTTGCTGGGGCGGTGAAACATCCAGAGGAAGGTAAAATTGTTGATATGAACCAGGCAGTTAGAAATGAACTTGATATAAAAGATGGATACCTTAAAATATATCCTGTAACTGGATATGGTAATCCGGATATATTACGACAAATCATGGCAATGGAAAAACCAGATGCAATATTACATTTCACAGATCCAAGATTTTGGATTTGGTTTTATCAAATGGAACACGAGATTCGTCAGAACATACCTATTTTTTATTATAATATATGGGATGATTTACCAGATCCAATGTGGAATAGAGATTTTTATAGGAGTAGTAATCTCCTTATGTCAATATCAAAACAAACATATGGATTAAATACAAGAATTTTAAAGGATCACGAATATGGTGATGGTTGGCAATTGAAATATGTACCTCACGGAGTATCTTCAAAAAGATTTTATAAAGTTCATAATCAAAATAATAACTTTATAAAATTTGAACAAAAATATGGATTAGATAAATATAAATTTAAAGTTTTATATCTTAATAGAAATATTAGAAGAAAAAATCCAGGTGATGTGGCTCTAGCATACAAACATATGATGGATGAACTCACACCAGAACAAAGAAAAGATTGTGTATTTGTATGGCACGCGGCAGTAAGTGATGAGAATGGAACTGATATGAGGGCCGTATGTTCAACACTACTTCCAGATTATCCTGTTATTTTTACTCATGATATAAGTGGCCCAATGAATGATGAAGAAATGAATTTCCTCTATAATTCAGTTGATGTTTATATTAATATAGCATCAAACGAAGGATTCGGTTTAGGTTCACTTGAATCACTCACTGTAGGAACACCAATAGTAGTAAATGTAACTGGTGGATTACAAGACCAATGTGGATTTAAGAAAGATGGTAAATATCTTACAGAAGATGATTATGTTGAGTTGGGTTCTAATCATAGAGGTAAATATAAAGAACATGGTGAATGGGTAAAACCAGTATTTCCATCTAATATATCTTTATGTGGTTCACCAATGACACCATATATTTTTGATGATAGATGTCAATACGAAGATGCTGGTGATGCACTTTTGGAATGGTACAATGAGGGGCCTGAAGAAAGAGAGAGAAAAGGTGAAGTTGGAAGAAAATGGGTGTTAAGTGATGATGCTAAAATGACATCAGAACATATGTCTAATGGTTTTATAGAAAGTATGGATACAGCATTTGAGAAATGGATACCAAGAGAACAATATACTTTGGAGGTAGTTTAGGATGAAAAAATTAATGTTAATATGTGCACCTGTTTCAAGTCGTAGTGGTTATGGGGCTCATGCCAGAGATTTGGTATGGTCATTTATGGATTCGGGTAAATATAATATTAAAATACAAGATGTTCGGTGGGGTGAATGTCCACGAAATGCATTGAAGAAAGATAACCCAAATGATAAGAAAATTATGGATTGTATTTTATCACAACCACAAATGGACAGACAACCAGATATATATGTGGATATTCGTATTCCAAATGAATTTGAAACATTTGGTAAATTTAATATAGGAATAACTGCTGGTATAGAAACAAATGCTGTATCTCAAAAATGGTTAGAAGGTTGTAATAAAATGGATTTAGTTATTGTTCCATCAGAACATTCTAAGACTGGATTTGTTAATTCTATTTATGATAAAGTTCAAAATTTACCAGACGGTAAACAACAGAAAGTTGGTGAATTAAAACTTGACAAGCCGATGGAAGTTATATTTGAAGGTTCAGATGAGGAAATTTATAAACCATTGACTAAAGATGAAATAGATTCGGATTTCTTTGATATGTTAAATGAGAAAGTACCTGAAAAGTTCGTATTCCTTTCAGTAGGTCAATGGACAAAGGGTGGATATGGTGAAGATAGAAAAGATTTGGCCAAAACCATTAAAATATTTTATGAAACATTTGCTAATAAGAAAAAACAACCAGCACTCATAATGAAAACAAATGGAGCAACATATTCTATAATAGATAGAGAAGAAACATTACAGAAGATAAATTCTGTTAAATCTCAATTTCCTTCTGATTGGAAATTACCAAATGTATATTTATTACATGGTGAATTTTCAGATACAGAAATGAATTATCTTTACAATCACCCCAAAGTAAAAGCATTTGTATCACTAACACACGGTGAAGGTTATGGGAGACCACTACAGGAAGCAACAATGACTGGATTACCAGTAATTGCTACTAATTGGAGTGGTCAAGTAGATTTTCTTGATACAGAAAAATCTATATTAATTGGTGGTACAATGGGACAAGTACCAAGATCCCAAGTTTGGGAAAATATAATTGTAGAGCAAAGTCAATGGTTTAACGTGGATGAAACAAGTGCCGGTAGAGCTTTGCTTTATTGTTTTGAAAATGAATATGAAGTTAAAAATAAAGCCAAATCATTGATGTCAATTAATAGAGATAAATTTACTTATAGGAAAATGACAGAACTTTTAAATGAAGTTGTAGAAAATAAAACAAGTAATATTATACCACCACCGTCACAGGTTCAATTGAAATTACCAAAACTTAAAAAAGTTGGAAATAAAACAAATCCACCAAAGATAAAATTACCAAAACTTAAAAAAGTTACGGAAGGAGTTTCAATATGAAAATAATATCTAATTGTCCATTATGTGAAGAAAAATCTTTACATATCATAGAAGAAGATGGGATAGGAACACAACAATGTATAAATTGTGGTTATGCCACTACAAGTAAATTCATTGGTACTAGAGAAGATAATGAGACATATAAAACATTACCAGAAGAAATGCAGTCTTGGTCTAAAGAAGACAATAATAGAATTTGGATACCATCTATGATTACTCTTCCATTTGGAACATTATATCCAACTAATATAGATGGTGAAATGAAATGGGCTTTTGCTGAAATGGTAGATATACCAGAAGGAGAACAAAAGAATTATCCAGATGAAAGTGGTGGTTATTTTAAACAAAGATATGATACAGATAATGCAAAAATATATGAATTGTTTTTGGAGGCCATGGTGGAAATGAATACAAGGGCAAAATCAGACGGCCCCTCTAAAGTTTCCGGGATAGAATAAATGGCCAAAGTTAAATATAGTCATAGAAGACGAATACTTAACACACAACCGGCCAAAATTAAATCACTTGCTCCTGGCATGATTGTTCAATTTGGGTATAAAGGTGAAAATATTTTTGATGAAAAACCTCTTATTTTACTTGTTTGGAATGAATTTTGGAAAGGTAGAATACATGGAATTAATTTAAACTATTTAACAGAATACAAAATTAAATTGATATTTGATAAACTCATGGCTGGACCCGAAAAGGGTGTTCATGATGATAACCCACTTATAGAAGAAGATCAACAAGCCAATGATTATGATGATAATTTACCTTATAGAAATCTTTTGACAGAACCATATACAAGATTAAAGTTTTCTACATTTAAAGAGCTTAGGGGTGGTAATCCTTTATCTAAGGCACAGGCCGACAGACAAATGAAAGTATTATATAATGAAGTACTTAAAAAAATTATGAAAAGGTATGACATGTATAGAACATATAAAACCAAACAAATGAGTACCATAAAAGTAATCAGATATGACGTAGAAGGATTATTAAACTAATGAAAATAAGTTATAGCATATTAACACACAACGAAACAGTTTCGTTAATGAAATTGATTGATTTTTTACTTGAACATAAAGACGAAGAAGATGAGATAGTAATCCTTGATGACTACTCAGATAATGAAAAGACTTCAGCATATTTAGATGTTGTATGTTCAATAAATGAAATTAAATTTGAACAAAGACATCTTCATAAAGATTATGCAGGACAAAAAAATCACTTGACTCGTATGTGTAAAGGTCAGTATATTATAAACATAGATGCTGACGAGCTACCAAACAAGTGGTTAATGAAAAATATCAAAATGATATTAGAAGCAAACCCAACAATAGATTTATATTGGGTGCCAAGAGTTAATACGGTGGAAGGATTGACACAAGAACATATACAAAAATGGGGTTGGCAAGTGAATGATAAAGGTTGGGTGAACTTTCCAGATTATCAGGGTAGAATATGGAGAAATAGACAAAATATACGGTGGAAGAATCCAGTACACGAAGTTTTAGAGGGATATACAGAACATACGTTTCTTCCACAAGAAGAAGAGTTTTGTTTTTATCATCATAAGGAAATAAATAAACAAGAAAAACAAAATGAGTTTTATAGCACAATATGATTTTTTGGAGAATATTAGATAGTAAGTTATATTCAACCGGTGAGGTTGAAAAATTAGGTTTTGAAGACTCTGAAGGTTTAAGAATACCTGATGAATATTTAGAGAAACAAGAATTTGTGATCATGAGAACATGTCATGGTATAGGTGATTGGGGAATAATTAGTGTAATGCCGAGACTATTAAAACAAAAATATCCAAATTGTAAGGTATATGTCCCATCTTCTAAACTGTTAAAAAACTTATTTGGTCAATATGAAAGTAATTGGAGTTCTTGGGGTAATCCTTTTTTAAATGTAAATGCAGTTTTTGATAATAATCCATACGTTGATAGCTATATAGATTTTATAGATGGTGAAGTTTTTCATGATCATTACCGAATTTATGATAAAGATAATATAGATATTCCACTGGTCGAGCAGATGTTAAAATTTTGGCAATTTGATGAAAATGAATATCGAGATTCTCAGCCTGAATTATATTTTTCTGATGATGAAGTGGAATTGGGAGATAAAATCATAAAAAAATATACAGATGGTAATTTTGGTACTTTGCTTATTTCTGACAGATATGATTATTCTAATGATAATTTAATAATTGATGTATTAAAACAAAACGATATACCATATTTTTATTATTCTTCCGATATATTAGAACAAACTTCCTTTAATTTTATTAATAAAGCACTTGACATGAAAAATATGGATATTAGATTGCAATTATATATTCATTCCAAAGCTAAATTAAATATTGGAAATCAAAGTGGTACTCTTCAACTTGGAGTTCGTAATTGTAAAATACATAATGTTCAACGTCAATTTCCAATGGCAGGTAATTTTGTTAGAGGAGAGAATTATTTGGTAGATAATTTTAAAAGAAATTTATTGAGAGGTGTTGTAAGAAAATCAGAATCTAAAACTACCACTTCCATGAAATTTAAAGCAGATTCTATTGATTTTTTTAGGAATGGTTTTGAAGATAAAACTGTTTTAGAAATTGGTACATCCCTTGGGTATGGAACAAAAATTTTAAGTGGATTATTTAAAAAAGTAATAACTCTTGATAATTCTAATGATAAACTTCATGAGGCAAAAGAAAATTTAAAAGATTTTGACAACATTGAATTTAGATTGATGGATGTTTATAGAGATAGGTGGAATTTCGAAGAAAAGGTTGATGTTGTTTTTATTGATTGTGTACATACATATCAACATCTAAAAAGTGATGTAGATAATTCATTAAATACATTTGATAAACCTATTTTGATGTTTGATGATTATGGTTTATTTCCAGATTTGAAACAATTAATTGATGAATATGTTGATGTCGGTAAATTAAAAATACTTCAAAAAATAGGACAACATACTGGTAAGGTTTATCCAAAAACAATGAATAAAATATTAAAAGATAGAGAGGGTATAATATGTCAGGGGGTATAGTTTATACATCTGTTTTTGATAACTATGATAATATAATTGAACAAAAATTACCAACAGGTTGGGATTGGAAATATTTTTCGGAGGAGAATAGCTTACCTTTGTATAGTGATAATACACGAAATGCGAAGAGATTTAAGATATTACCTCATAGATATTTATCAGAATATGAGTATAGTATTTTTATTGATGGGAATATGACTGTTGTGGGTGATATTAATGAATTAATAGATGATTATTTAAGTGATTCGAATGTGGCTTTTTTTAGTCATAGTGGCAATAATTTGGACGGTAGAAATTGTGTTTATGATGAGGCTAGAACTATTTTTGAGCTTGGTGAAAAGAATATGAAATTAACACCGGAAAGAGGAATATTAAATTATAAAGATGATCCAAATGTGATAAGTAAACAAATAGAAAAATATTCATTATTGGGTTATCCGCGGAAAAATAATTTAATTACTGGTATGGTTATAGTTAGAAGACATAATGAAAATGATTGTATTCAAAATATGGAAGATTGGTGGACGGAAATAAAATATAATAGTAGGAGGGATCAATTAAGTTTTAACTATGTTGCATGGAAAAACAATTTAAAATTTAATTACATAGATGGTGATTCGAGAAATAATAAATATTTTGTTAGGGATACAAAAGCACATAAAGGAAAAAAATGAAAAATATAGTTTTTATACCTTACATAAAAAGAGATGAATCTTTTACTAAATCTGGAGTGGGACAATCAAATAGACACAGTGGTTATGAGTATGGAATTAATTCTTGGAAGAAATGGTGTGATAAAAATAATTGTGAATTATATATAATGTCGGATTTATTACTTCCAGAATCGGAAATGTTGATTACTTGGCAAAGATGGCAAGTTTTAAATATATTAGAACACAATGAAGTTGATTATGATCAAGTTTTGGTTGTTGATGCAGATTCAATAGTTCATCCTGATTGTCCTAATTTTTTTGAAATGACAAATCATAAATTTACGAGTGTTCTTACTGATGGAGATTATGAATGGGTTAATAGAGCAATTAATGGTTATTCAAAACTTCTATTTGATAAAGAATTTTGTATACCAACATTTGAATTTTTTATGACTGGATTTGTTATAATCAATAAAAAGCACAAAGAATTTTTTGATAAAGTTTTTAAATTTTATGAAGAAAATAAAGAAACTATTATACAATCATATGACATATTATTGACAGGAAGCGATATAGCAATAATGAATTGTTTGAGAGCAGAGTTTGATGTAGAATTAAATTTATTACCGAGAGAGTTTGGATTGATGGATATGGCCAGAAAAAACTTATTTTATCTTAATCCAAATTGTTGGTGGAAAGATGATTTAACCAATTTATATAATTCAGGATGGGTTTATCAATTTAATGCAATTCCTCAAAATGAATTAGGTAGAGATAGAAGTTATTGGATGAAAAGAATTTATGAGGAGTTATATAAATAATGCGAATTTTAATTACAGGACATAACGGATTTATAGGTAGTAATTTATTGAAACAACTATCTGTTGACCAGGCCGGTGTTTTTATTAAAATAGAAAAAGATTTTCTCAATCAAGGAGATTGGAAGAAACGGTTATCAGACCATGTAAATGATGTGGATATAATTTTTCATATCGGTGCCATATCAGATACTTCCTTACAATCTTCAACTGAAATGTTATTATATAATTATGTGTTTAGTAAAGAACTATTTGATTTGGCACAAAAATATAAAAAGAAAGTTATATATTCATCATCGGCAGCATGTTATGGTGGTGGGGATGGAATACCAAATAATATTTATGGTTGGTCTAAACTATTAGCAGAACAATATGGTATGGTTAAGTGTGATGAGTTTGTAGCATTACGATATTTTAATGTATATGGACCTGGTGAAAATCATAAAGGTAAGATGTCTTCTGTAGCATTGCAATCTTGGAATGGAGAAATTAATAAATTATTCCCAAAAAACCCAAAAAGAGATTTTGTTTACATAGATGATATTATTAGTGCTAATATACACGCAATAAATTCACCGAAAGGTGTTTATGAAGTTGGTAGTGGAGAAGCTAGAACATTTGAAGATGTCCTTGTAAATATGAATTTACCCTATAAATATTATTCAGAAGATAAAATACCAGAATGGTATCAGTTTTATACCAAGTCAGATGACTCTAAATGGTTACCAGGATGGAAACCAAGATATAAATTAGAAGACGGTATACGAAAGTATAAAGAATATTTAAATGAGTAGATTTTTAGTCATAGGAGATAGTTGTACGGACAAGTTTATATATGGAACTTGTACTAGAATTTGTCCAGAAGCGCCAGTTCCTGTATTTAACCCAACTAAAGTTGAGACCAACGGTGGTATGGCACTAAATGTTCAGGCAAATGTTCAGGCATTTGGAGTTGATTGTGATATTATAACAAATGGTGAATTAATTACTAAAACAAGATATGTAGATAATAAAACAAATCAAATGTTATTGAGAGTAGATGAACACGATTATGTTAAAACCAAAGTAGATATCGAAGACGTACTAAGTAGAATAAATGGTTATGATGGGGTTATCATATCAGATTATAATAAAGGATTTTTATCAGAAGAAGATATCGATGTTATTACTACTGAATGTAAAAATGTTTTTTTAAATACCAAAAAGAAATTTAGTTGGAATTTTGTAGATGCCAGATTTATTCAACTAAATCAATATGAATATGAAAATACTTTACGGGAAATGGAAGATATGAGAGATGATATTTATGATAAATTAATTGTAACTTATGGTGAAAGGGGATGTTACTATAAAAGAAAATTATATCCTCCGCCAAGAAAGATTGAAACTAGAGATTTATCCGGTGCGGGTGATACTTTTATATCTGCTTTTGCAGTAAGTGTTATCGAAAATAATGATATTAATAAGGCCATAGATTTTGCACAAGATTGTGCAAGTAAGGTAGTAGCAAAAAGAGGAGTTGTTACTATATGATAATATATGTAGATATAGATGGAACTATATGTCATACTGAAAATTCAGACTATGAAAATTCAATACCAAATTTTATGCACATCTTAAAGATAAATAACTTATATAATGAGGGGCACGAAATAGTATATTGGACTGCAAGAGGTGGAACTACTGGAAAGAGTTGGAGAACATTTACAAAAAGACAGGTTGATAATTGGGGTTGTCAGTATACTCGTATAGAGATTAAAAGAAAACCATCTTGGGATTTACTTATTGATGATAAAACTAAAAGGATAGAAGAAATATAATGGGTCACAAAATAAAACCAACAGTGTGTGAAGGTTGTAAAGTTCCAAAGGGTTGGGGTGTGGAACTCATCATAGAAAACAATGAAATGTATTGTGGTAAACTTTTAAGATTTTTTAAGGGTTGCATGTTTTCAATGCATTATCATTTAATAAAAGATGAAACTTGGTATGTCAATGAGGGAGAGTTTCTTTACCGTTGGATAGATACAGAAACTGCAGATACACACGAAGTTAAACTTAAAGTGGGTGATGTAGTTAGACAAAGAGTTGGACAACCACATCAATTAGAAGCATTAACAAATGGTGTAATATTCGAAATATCAACTCAACATTTTGATGAAGATAGTTATAGAGTAATGAAGGGTGATTCTCAGTGAAAAGAATAATATGGACTAATGGTTGTTTTGATATTCTACATAGAGGGCACATAGAGTTATTTAGATATGCCAAATCACTGGGAGATATATTAATAGTTGGTGTAGATTCGGATGAAAAGGTTAAGTTAGATAAAGGAGAGGATAGACCAATAAATACTTTGAAGGATAGAATACATGTATTAAATTCTATAAAATACATTGATATGGTTTTATCATTTAAATCTACAGAAGATTTGGAAAGGATGATTAAATATTGGAGTCCTAGTGTAATGGTTATTGGTTCTGATTGGAAAGGTAAAAAAGTGGTGGGTCAGGAATATACTGGTAAGGTAAATTTCTTTAATAGAATCGAAGGTTATTCAACTACAGAGATATTAAAAAATGAAAGTATGTAGATATTTTAAAGGTGATAGACCATGTAAATATTATTGGGTTGATAGGTCTTGGGATTGTGATAATTGTTTACATCATAATCCATTTAAAGAAAGAATATTATTAATAAAATTAGATGCTTTGGGGGATGTAGTAAGATCTACTACTCTTGTAGAGGGGATAAAATCTAAATATCCGGATTCTCAATTAAGTTGGATTACTATGAATAATGCTAAATTTTTTGTATCTAATAATCCATTTGTTGATAATACTTTAATATATAATGAGGAAACAATAAGAATATTGCAACAACAGAAATTTGATATTATTATTAATTTAGATAAAGATCCTAAAGCCACTTCTATGATTATGTCTTTTAATTCTAATGATAAAAGAGGTTATGGTTTAAGTGAAGAAGGTTGCGTCATACCATTGAATGAAAAAGCTAAATATCATTACGATATCTGTTTGGATAATTATGGTGGTAAAACTAAAAATCAAAAAAGCTATCAAGAATTGATTTATGATATATCTGAAATCGATTATAACGATGAGAAACCATATATATTTTTAGATAATCAAAAATATCAAAGTTTTAAAGATAAGTTTTTTAAAGATAATAATTTAAATGATGGTGATAAAATAGTAATTTTAAATACTGGGTGTGGACCTGTTTATCCAAATAAAAAATGGACTTATGATGGTTATAAAAATTTAATAGAAAAGTTAGTTCGGAATAATACTAAAATTATTTTATCTGGGGCTGAAACTGAATTGGATAGAAATTCTAAATTATGTGGTGAATTTATCAATTTAATTGATACGACTGATAAATATTCTATAGAAGAATTTTGTTATTTGATAAATTTATCTAATGTAGTGGTAACTGGAGATACAGTCGCTCTACATATAGCGATTTCTTTAAATAAAAATGTGGTTAGTTTTTTTGGACCAACTCCCCATCAAGAAGTTAATTTATTTGGATTGGGAGAAAAACTTGTAAGGGAAGAGTTGGACTGTTTAAATTGTTATAATCAATTTCCTTGTCCTTATGATGGGAAATGTATGAGTTTGATTGGGTCGGAAGAAGTCTATAATTTAATTTTAAAATATATATAATTGGAGGATTAGTGTAATTGTGAATTTAGAAATAATTTTTGCGGAATTTGGTGATAGGTCAAAGGCAAATCAAAAATGGAATAATGATATTGGTAGATTGGACCCGACTTATTCTCAAATTAAGAAATATTTTCCTGAAGCTAAGATAATTTGTTATACAGATGATAAATCTATTGGTGATGATTATGATGTGGAAATCAGACTAGTTGATTCAGATAATACACCCTTTGATAAAAATTATAGAGAAGGTAGTGGAAAATTAAAATGGGGTTATCATTGTTGTGATTATTATCAAGTTCAGGGGTTATTAGATTCCAAAGCAGATATTGCAATATCTATAGATTCTGATCTAATGTTTGTTTCAGATGAGGTTAAAACTTTATTACCTATAATTAAAAAATTTGGAATTTGTTGTCCACAAAATGAAAGGCAATTAGTTAAGATTGATGGTCTTTATAGTCGTGGGAATGATGGTGATTATCATATAGGTGAAGATGAATCTGGGGGTAATATATTAACTTATGATTTGTGGTGGATTGGGTTTGGAACAAAGGATGAACGGGGAAGAAAATGGTTAAAAGAATTTCAGAAATTAATGGAAACTAATCCAAAACGTGGTCCACTACAACTAAGTAGGGCTTCTTGGAACACGGGTATATATCCATATTCGACACCCATTCAATGGAGTGTTGGTTCTGGCCATATTGGCTGTGGAAATGAAATAATTTTACATGTTGGACATACAAATGTTCAAGATCATTATTTGGAAGAAAGAATATAATATGAAAATTTATACAATTTTATTTGATACAGTACCTCAACATCCAAGAATTGAAGAGGTATTTAAATCAAAGAATTTACATTATAGTGATTTTATAACTAATAGTTGTACTGTTACGACCTTAGTATCCTTATTTTCTGGTAAAACACCATCGGAGATGAGACCTACTGGAATAGGACATTCTCACACATATGCTTTATCATCTGAAGAAGAAAAAAAAGAATGGGATAAAAATATTATTTTTAATAATTTACCAGATGATTGGAATATCCATATTCACTCAATGCCAGAAACAAGAGGTGATAATGATACTGCTGTTTGGCCAATGTATCCTAATCAAGATTGTAGACTTTTACCAGATGATATTTGTGGTAGAGATAGAGAATTTAAATTTTATGATTATGAAAAAGAGGATGATGAAAGAAATTTTATAAAGAAAATGCAAAATCTTCCATCTGATGAAAATCATTTTATAGTTTTAAAATACAATCATTTTCACGACCGCGAAGGGGGAAAACATGAAGATGTAATAAGTTTATTTATTGATATTATTAATACAATAGATTTTGAAGAAGAAAACTCTTTATTTTGGATATTTGCAGATCATGGAGAACCTGGAGGTGTTGATACAATGATGAGTCCACCTATGTCGTGGTTATCGTGGGTTAGTGTTGTTGATAACATCACAAATAAAAAAGTTACTAAAGATAGAATATATGTGTTAGATTATTATAATACAATTATGAATAGAATATATCCTAAAATGATATTGGATAAATATAGAGAAAGAAGTGAAGATGTATTATCAAAAGTTGATAAAAATAGAATTTATGTGGTTGAAGATGGTCGTAGTGCCGTAGATGAATGGAATTGTACAACTGTTTCCTCCATTGAGTATAAAGATGAAAATATATTTATTCAAGTGGTAAAACATTTAGGTAGAGATTTATATAACATATGGTATGATAGAAGACACACACCCGGTGAAGACAAAGATTGGTCATGTTCAACAGTAAATATTAAGGAAATAGAACAAGATTCTGACTCAGTCAAAAAATTGGTAAATCATCTCAAATCTGGTGTTTGGAAATGGTATTTTGGAAATGAATAATATAGTTTATATAGGAATGTGTGCAGATTTAATTCATCATGGACATTTAAATATTATTAAAGAAGCACAAAAGTACGGAAAAGTTGTAGTTGGATTATTAACTGATAAAGCAATATCAAGTTATAAGAGATTACCCGCATTAAGTTATGAACAAAGAAAAATAGTTATTGAAAATATAAAAGGTGTTGATAAAGTTATATCACAGGATACACTTGATTATATTCCAAACCTTGAAAAATTAAAACCAGCCTATGTAGTACATGGAGATGATTGGAAAACAGGAATACAAAAACAAGTTAGACAAAAAGTTATTGATAAACTAAATGAATGGGGTGGTGAAGTTGTTGATGTTCCATATACAAAAGGAGTATCATCTACTAAATTACATGACAATCTAAAAGAAATAGGAACGACACCTGATATTAGAATAAAAATGTTAAAGAGGTTAATTGATTCCAAACCAATCGTCAGAATATTAGAGGCACATAATGGATTAACAGGTTTAATTGTAGAAAAAACAAAAGTAGATTATGATGAATTTGATGGTATGTGGTTGAGTAGTTTAACTCATTCTGCTTCAAAAGGTAAACCCGATACTCAATATGTCGATATAACAACGGTTAGTCAAACTTTAAATGAAATATTTGATGTAACTACTAAACCAATGATTGTAGATTTGGATAATGGTGGGTTGGTGGAACACTTTAAACCAATGATTAGAAGCTTAGAAAGATTAGGAGTTTCTGCAGTTATAATAGAAGATAAGACTGGTAAAAAAAGAAATTCATTATTTAATGATACATCTGATCAAACACAAGATACAATGGAAGATTTTAGTTATAAAATTTTAGAGGGCAAGAAGTCATTAGTAACAAAAGATTTTATGATTATAGCTAGAATAGAAAGTTTTATTCTGGGTAAAGGATTAGAAGATTCTGTTAAAAGAGCCAGAGCTTATATAGAATCTGGAGTAGATGGGATAATGATACATAGTAAAAGTAAAAAACCAGATGAAATAATCTCATTTTGTTCGGAGTACAAGAAATTTAAAAAAATAGTACCGTTGGTAGTTGTACCATCTACATATAATCAAATTACAGAAGAAGAATTAATGGGTATTGGAGTTGATGTGGTAATATATGCAAATCATTTGTTGAGGAGCGCTTATCCCCCAATGGTTGAAACGGCAATATCAATATTAGAAAATAAAAGGTCTTATGAATCAAGTAACAAGTGTTTACCAATCAAAAAAGTATTGGAGTTAATACCAAAATGATTAAGTTACAGGAATTGTTAGATGATGGTTATGAGTTTTTTACTGGTGTTCCTGACAGTGGTTTAAAACCATTCATAAATGAAATAATAAATAGTGGTGTTAAACATGTAGTGGCCACAAATGAAGGACAGGCTATTGGTATTGCTGTTGGTGCTGAATTGGCTGGAAAAAAATCTTGTGTTTATTTACAAAATTCTGGATTAGGTAATGTGATAAATCCAATAACAAGCCTATGTATTCCACATAATGTTAAACCATTGTTAGTGGTTGGACACAGACACACCTTACCACAACACAAAGTTATGGGTGAAATTGATAAAAAGCTCTTTGATTTAATTGGTTATTCACCGTATATTATAGTAGAAGGTAATAATAATGTTAAGTAGAAAAGAAGTTATTAATAAAATATTTGAGACACATGGAGATAATTCTATCTATGTAACTAATACAGGTTACATATCAAGGGCCGTATATAATGAGTATCCAGACAATAAAAATATATTTTATATGCAAGGAAGTATGGGAATGGCCCCCTGTATTGGATTGGGTATGGCTTTAAATTCAGACAAGGATATTGTGGTATTGAGTGGTGATGGTGCTTTGTTAATGCATTTAGGAATAACCCATACGATCAGAGATGAAAATTTAAAGAATTTATATGTTTATGTTTTGGATAACGGTTGTCATGAATCAGTTGGTAAATACAAATGTTCTGAACTAGAAGATTCATATTCAGGTATAACAGATATAATTAAAATTAGTAATGACGGTAAAACAAATAGAGTTGAATTGGACTGTGAAACAAATACAAGGCAAATAAAGGAGTTGGTTTGAATACATTATTAGTATGTTCTAAATCTACAAGAGATTTTTTACCTGGGATTAAGAGAGTAAGAATTATTTCATCTGCACCAACAAAAGATATTTTAGATGAGGTTGGTACTGAAGAAGACGTTATAGCAATTGGTGGTGGCTCCGTTATAGATACAGCAAAGATACTATCAAAAACTCCTATAAGATGTTATCCAACCACAGCAGCTGGTTCATCATCTACATCTTGGTCGGTTTATTGGGATGGCACGAAGAAATGTAGTTTGAAACGAATGTTACCGGGTGATATTATATTAAATGGATTGTTTGTAGAAGATTTACCCGATGAAGTTGTGATGAGTACTACTTGTGATGTAGTTAGTCATTGTTTAGATAGTATGTCATCAAAAAAGGCTACAGACGAGAGTGTTGGTTATTGTAAAGAAGCTTTGGATATAATTAGAAATAAGAAAGATAACTTTGATTTAATAAATGCTGGTAATATAGCTGGTAAGGCTATAGAGATTGCTGGAACTAATTTATTACATTCACTATCTTATCCATTAACTGGACATTATGGAATATCACATGGAATGGCTCTTGGTTATTTCCTACCAAAATTATCAAAGTTTATGGGATATGATGTTGATGATATCATTAGGAAGTACAAAATTCAATTGGATTTTGATTTAGATTTTGTTATTAAAGAAGCATTAAAATATGAAAAGGTTTATGAAGTTAATAAGCCTATTTCTAATACAATATTATTGGAGATTTTAAAATGAAAATAGTAGGATTTCACAGTGGTCATGATTCATCATACAGTGTTTTGGAAAATGGTATTCCAATTGTACACAATGAACTCGAAAGATTTAACAGAAGAAAAAATTCTGTTGAAAATTCCATTAAGTTCTTTCTTGAAAGTGATGTGGATTTAAATGATATTAAACACATGGTTACAAATAGAACTGGTGGTATGGTTGATAATAATTATATGAGTTCATTTAATGAATGTGAAAAATTGGTTAACAAAAATGGTGGAAAACTTTTTATTATTGGCCACCACCAATCTCATGCATCTAATGCATTTTTCACTAGTAATTTTGATGAGGCTTTAATTGTAACCATTGACGGTGGTGGGATAGATAATGAAAATGGTGAATTACATTCAAAATCAACAATTGATAGAGCTGGTTATGGGAGTATAGTAACTTGCACTACTTTTTGGCATGGCAAAGATAATAAAATAAAACCAATAAAAATGATTGATAGCAATAAAATTAATTTAGGAAAAGATTGGTCATTATGTACAAGTAAAATATTTGGACTTGGTACTTGGAGGGATCCAAGAGGGGATCAAGCTGGTACAGTTATGGGTATGGCCGCGTTGGGAAATCCAGATAAATACATGTCTCATTTTGAAGGGAAGTTGACTATTAGTTTAATTGAAAATGATGGCAAAGGTGCAATTGATTTTGATTATCTAAATAAGGAAGCTAATGAAGAAGAACAAAATAGATTTGATATATCCGCTTCACTACAAAAAGAAACAGAAAAAGTTATTAAAACTTTATTAACGCCATATATTGAAAAATATAAACCCAAAAATCTATGTTTATCTGGAGGAGTAAGTTTAAATTGTGTATCTGTGGGTAAGATGTTAGATTGGTTTCCAGGTACAAATATATTTGTTGATCCTATACCATATGATGCTGGATTGTCATTGGGTTCTTCTAGATATGTATGGCATCAAATATTAGATAATCCAAGAATATATAACACTTCACAAAATTGGAGTCCATATTTAGGTTATACTTACACAAAGAGTAAAGTCAAAAAGGCATTAGAAGAGAGAAAAGATGAGATTGAGATTATAGGTGCTGATGATGATTATGTTATACAAACTATGATCGATAAAAAAATTATATCAGTATTCGGTGGGGGATCAGAATCAGGTAGAAGAGCTTTAGGTAATAGAAGTATTTTGGCCGATCCGAGACATATAGAAACAAAGGATATAGTTAACGAGAAAGTTAAGCACAGACAATGGTTCAGACCATTTGCCCCTTCAGTATTAAGAGATTATGTTAAGGATTGGTTTGTTCACGATGCTGATAGTCCATATATGAATATAGCTATGAAATTTAAAAAGGGTATGTCTAAAAAAGTTCCAGCTGTAGTTCACTTTGATGATACTGCTAGATTACAGACTGTCAGTAAAGAGGATAACGAATGGTATTATAATTTTATAGATAATTTCAGAAAAAAAACTGGAGTCCCAATTATATTAAATACAAGTTTTAATGATAGAGAACCAATTGTAGAAACTCCAGAACATGCATTGGATTGTTTTTTAAGAACAAATATAGATTATTTATATTTTAGTGATTATGGTATTTTAGTAAGTAAAATAGTAGGAAAAGAATAAATGAAAACATTAGAAGAGTTAACAATAAAATATGATGTTGATGCATTAGAACTTGGTTATACTTCACATTATGCTTCTTTATTTAATGACGTGAGAAATGATATTACCAAAGTTTTAGAAATCGGAGTAGAAACAGGAAGGTCTCATAGGATGTGGTTAGAATATTTTCCTAATGCTACAGTATATGGATTTGATATTTTCAAATCTGGTGTTGAAGAATTTCATAGATTACAGGCGGGTAATCCTTATTTAGACAGATCTGTTATGTTTGAGGGAAATCAAGAAAATATTGATGATTTGAAGAAATTTTTATCATTACATGGTAGAGATTTTGATATTATTATAGATGATGGTGGTCATACAATGAAACAACAACAAATTTCATTAGGAGTATTATTTGATGTAGTTAAATCTGGTGGGCATTATATAATAGAAGATTTACATACTTGTAGCGGGCAATGGCCAACATTGTATGGATATGAAGTTATACAAAGTGGAGATATATTGACAACAGATTTACTTAAAAGTTTCAAAAATAAAGATAATTCTATAACAGAAACTAATTATTTATCTCAAGATATTTTACAAGATATTAGGGATAATTTAGAAAGCTGTGAAATAAAAATAGGAAAAATGACTTATAAAAACCCCAAAGGTGTTTCTTATCATTGGCCAACAATGTTGTCATTTATGAAAAAGATTTAATATGAGTAAAGTTGCAGTTATAGTAGAAACACGGAAACATAGAGCATTACCTTTTGTATTAAATAACGTGATGTCAAATTTACCAGATGAATGGTCATTACAAATTTTTCATGGAATTAATAACTTGGAATATATTAAGAATATTATAGATAATGATGATTTTTTGAATAAAATTAAGAATAAAATAATATATAATAATTTAAATATAGAGGATATAACACAACAAGAAACAAATCTTGGAATAATGCTTACAGAGGAACTTTGGAATAATATTATTGGAGAAACTGTATTATATTTTGAAAGTGATTCTATGTTATGTTCAAATTCAAAGTTTAAAGTCAGTGATTTTGAACATTTTGATTACATTGGTGGATATTGGGGTAACAGAGAATACCCATTAGATGAGGAATATACTGTTGTAATGAATGGTGGAATATCTATTAGAAAAAGACAATTTATGTTAGATATTATAAAAAATGATTTAAAACCTTATTTAGAAAAAGGTGGAAATTCATGTGAAGATTATTTTGTAAGTGATTATGTACGAAATAGGCCAACTGCTAGAGATGTTAGAAATTTTTCAATAGACTGTGGATACATTTCACCATTAGATATGGAGGCTCCATTTGCACTTCATAAACCGTGGGGAGTAAGTCCTGAAAAAGGACATGGGGCGGCCTATAATGATATAAAAAAAGTCTGTAAAGATGTAGAAAAACTTGAAAAGTTACAGGGTGAATCGACTTGGTGGAACAAATAGTGGAGAAATCATATGGCATATAGAACTGATGAAATAATGAGATTAAATGAAGTTAAAGAACTTGGAATTGATCCAACATCTATTTTAGATATTGGAGCACATTCTGGTCAGTTTTATGGGTGGGCTAAACCAGTTTGGCCAAATTCTGTAATCTGGGTGGTAGAAGCAAATCCCTTACATGAAGAAACCTTGAGAAATATAACTCAATTTACTAATGATAATTATCTTATATCAGCTCTTGGTGATGAAGAAAGAGAGGTTACTTTTTATACAAGAAAAGATAAACCATGGACAGAAGGTAATTCATATTACAAAGAATTAAATTATTGGGATATACCCCAACTTGTTCAAGAAAACACCACAAAGTTACAAAAATTAGATAATATATTTACAGGTGATACTGTTTTTGAACTTATTAAAATAGATACACAAGGTTCTGAGTTAGATATATTAAAGGGTGGTAAAAATTTATGTAAAAAAGCTTCTGTTATTATATTGGAAGTTTCTTACATAGAATATAATGAAAAATCACCAACAGCTGATGAAGTTATTAAATTTATGAAAGATTTTGGTTTTGAAGAAAAAATGAGTATCGGTGAACATTATATTGATGATGAAATAGTTCAAAAAGATATAGTTTTTTTAAATAAAAATATATAATATTATGGAGAAAAATATGAAACAAGAGTTTTTAGATTTAGGCAAACAGCCTATTGCAAATAGATTTTTAACCAAAGATGAATTTGATGATGAATTTTTCTTTGATTTGAAAGTTGTATTTGATAAAGAAACAAAATTGGTGTCATTGAAAGAATTTGTAGCACCAGAAATGATGTTTAATGAGAATTATACATATCATTCTTCAACATCATATCCCATGAAAGAACATTTTAGGAAAATTGCAGAGATGCTTTCAATTAAATATGAACCAGTTAATGTTATGGAAATAGGTTCAAATGATGGTATATTTATTAAACATTTTAATCCAGATAGGACGGTTGCGGTAGAACCATGTGGAAATTTTGCTGAAATTACAAATGATATGGGTTATAAGACTTATGACAAGTTTTGGAATACAGATTTATCTAAATTAATTAAACAAAATCATGGA
>Ga0080013_1002266_pt1 | contig 23040 bp, 14 predicted proteins | sample ETNvirenome_6_85_FD_69236 | JGI IMG/M metagenome (GOLD analysis project Ga0080013, IMG submission 69236) | Marine viral communities from the Pacific Ocean - ETNP_6_85 (SPADES assembly) (version 2) | ecosystem: Environmental > Aquatic > Marine > Oceanic | place: Pacific Ocean | collected 2013-06-19
TTTGCGCTCCCTAACCCTCTTTAGAATCAGATAAATAGCGGTCGTGTCTTCCATTAACGGAAGCATACACTATAAGTAAAAAAGAATCAACTATTTTTTCTTCCTAGTTTTCATGCCACCGGCCATCGCCTTCACTCTTCCGCCTCTTTTATACGAACCGTGCTCCTTTGTCCATTTCTTGGCTATTGCGGGCTCCTTGGCCCATAAATAAGACTGTTGTTTCTTGGACTTAAATGGCATTAATCCTTGTTCTCCACTTTAGTTGAAATAGTTGCATGTTTCGTTCCTCCAACATAGAGTCCGAACCACGCCGCTCCTGCCCCCACCACAACTGACACGAATGCCGATTGCGCGTTTGTAGGTTCAGGCAGTTGCATGAACCATTCCGTTGTACGCCAAAAGGCAATTCCGTACATCGTAATTAACAAACGTGGAAAAATTCTCCACGCACTAAGTCTCTCTGGTGAAATCATTTTTTCTTAAATAATCCTTTAACGCCCGGAGCCATTCTCACACCCATGCTGACACTGCAACTTAAATATAAGAGATGCTTATAATAATCCGGCAATTTATGCAGTGCCTCAAAGCCTCGTTCAACGTGCTCCGTCATTCCGGGAATGAATACTAAAATTGCGGGGATCATCAGGGCAAGCAAAACGAATTCGTCTTTCCAGCTTCCCTTCATCTGGTCAACAGCAGATGCTTCCCAACTGACTTCGCCGGCGATCTGTTGCTGTTTCAACTTAGTATTAGCTTTTATTTCTGTTAACTTGTTCTCAGCTTTAGCTTTCTTTGTTTCAATAAAGCCTGAAACCGCCTGCCCAGCAACGCCGAGCAGGGGTTTTAATAATAACTGTAACACGGGACTAAGCTCCTCCGCCTGCCATCTTATATAAGATGAACAGAACTACCACGGTCACTATGCCTGCCTTAATCCAGTCACGCATGCCCCAGTCGCTCCATTCCTTCAGATGAGCCCATAAATCTTTAATGAGTTTCATATATCCTCCTTATTCAATATTGTTAAAAAAGTAGTGATTTCCCATCACCACCACTGGTTCCTTGCCAACAGCCCACTTGGGTGGCTTTGACATCGACTTGGCGTAGTAATGCGTGCTTCCCTCCGTTGTGTCCGTATATTGACCACTAATTACACCAGCCGCAACCTCTATCTGATCCTCCAGATCATCTAAAGATAGAGCAAGAATCTTACTCCTATTGGGATCGTTTTCATTCCAACAGGAGAACTGCCACTTTTTAAGGCAAACATCCATTATGGTCTTGCCGTACCAAGTTTTCTTCTCTGCTCTGTTTTTAATGACGTGAGCGACAGCGATCTGTCCCTCCTTACCTTCTCCTCTGGCTTCGCCCCACAGGGTTCTTGCCATGTATTCTACGTTTTGACTTAATTCCATTTTTATTGACTTTCACTTTAACTTTTTCTAATTTTAATCTTGCATTGAGATTCTTGACCAGTTCGTCCCAGCCAGAGACATCAGTGTTAATTTCTTTTTTCTTCTTCTCTGATGAGTGCATTTAGGTAAAATCGTGCTTTCTTTAAATCCGTTTTACAGTCACCCTTCAAGTCAAACCTGAAAAGGTACTGGATCATTTGACCCCATATGCCGAAATCATAATGGTTCATACGGGTGTTCTTTGATTTTTCTTTTATGATGTCCAGTATTTCCATATCGCCATACTTGTAGTGAGGCGGATGATTAACCAGATCCTTCACTGGTGGGTAATATTCTTTTCCCATTATATCCTTCACAGGTGAACCTTTCCGTCCCACCTGCCGTTCCTTTTAAGAACCATTGGAATTAATTTTGGAATTCCCATTGTTACGACTGCACAGGATAATATCGGTCTTTTGACTATGACCCTGCTGTACTTGAAAGCGAGATGATTCTTATCAATCAGGCATCCCACGTTCATCGCCCACATCAGTTTTTCTGGTGAGCTAGTGTAATGTATGCAACTCTTCGTATGATAGTGAGCCTGTACCACGTTCATGGATACGGCTGCACAAACTTGCAGTACATTCGATGATTGCTGGTGAACGAAATAGACATTACCCATTGGCGTATGTAATGTAAGGGTGTCATGCCATATCCATTTACTGCTTACTTCCAGCATTTCGTGATAAGGTTTTAATAAACTCTTTGCTATTCCTGCCGTGTTCGCTTTCCTGAAAGCCATACTTCCGTGGTTGGAATTCAACAGATGCATGGAAGGAAATATCTTCTCCAGCTTTTTAAGTATCTTCCTGCCTTCCTCCAATTCCTTGGAAGGATTGTACAGTTCCGTTGATGACTCGTGATAGCTGGATGCGGAAAATTCCAATTCATCGCCCATATTTACGACACAATCGGGAGAATATTTTTTCTTGATCTTGCTAATAAATTCCAGACTGTCGGGGTGTGAGTAGGGTGCGTGTAAATCTGAAATCACAAAAATTCTTTTAAATGACTTCATGTCTATATATTGATTATATTTTATGTATTTTCTACTATATGTAGTAGGTTGTCAACAATTATTTCTCATTAATCCATTATTTTTATGAAAGTCCAAATCGCCCCCAGAATTCCGCCAATTAATAGAAACACTTTCAGTCCTCCAACGCCCATATGAGAGGTTTTATTCAAGTCTCTTATCTGTTTCTGGATGATGGATATGTCTTCACGAATATATTTGATGTCAGTGCATAACGCCGCACTGTCAGATTTTAAATCTGTTATCTCTTTCTCCCACTCTGCCATTGTATCTCCTTATTTGATTATCTCCGATATCGCATCATTGCCGTAGAACTGCTCCAATGCTTTTATCTGTTCTATTATTTCTGGTCTCATGTGCTTTGGTGATTCCAGAATCTTCCTGTCCATAAGGCCAAGATGGGCATCCCTTATTATTCTCTTTACTCCAGCCTTGCTGAGATTCAATCCATTGGCAATAGCTTCCTCCAGAATCATTTTTAATTCTGACCTCAATACCGTTGGATTATTCTTGTATTTTCTCACCGTATTATTGATCTCCGTCTTGAGATTATTCATTTCTTTTTGTCTTCTTTCGTTCTTCCATCCTACACCCGATATAATATCGCTCATCTGGGCTTCCAGTGTCGTCTGGAATCCCATCGTATACTTGAACAGATCGCCAAAATCAGTTTCATATTTTATCTGCCTGTTTCTGTATTGGTCAACCATGATGGGTGGCTGATCTCCACTCAGTGTTTTCCAGAATTCAGATCCGAATGTTTCAGGATCAGTGAACGCTGATTCAATAGGCATGCCACTAGCCATCGCTTCCACGGCTTTCAGTGGCTTGAATGCTGGTGATAGGTTTACCAGTTGATCGGCAATGGAGGCTCCCTCCACATCCAGTTTGCCCATGTTCATGAACGTGCTAATCAGTGGCCCCTGAAGATCTGAAATCTCATCTGGGAAAGGCCCCTTGTCTGCAAGACCGACCCTTGCGGAAAGATTGACTCCCGGAAAATAATCAAGAGCAACAGAAGGTGCTCCACGAGTTATTATCTGGGCGGCAACGGCACTTAAATCACCCTCGCCCTGTTTCTTGATAGCCCATTCCTTGAGCCATTGTGTTGGTGAGAACTGATTAAGTGTAATTATTCTCATAAGAATTTCAAACGGTAGCCAGAATATTGATCCCAATAATCCTGCAAGGAAGAACATATGACCAAGGAACTTGGGTATCTGTGCTCCCCTCAGTCCGAAGGCGAATGTTATTTCCTGAACAAACCAGTTTTTAAATTGCAAAGGAACTCTTAAAAATACATTACGAAGAAACTCTGGCTTTGCCACATTACCGTATTCAAAATGCTCTCTTGTTACGGCAAGTTGTGCTGCCTTGATGGCTTGTTTCCTGTTCTTGCCCATTGCCAGTTGTTCATTAAATGTTGTTAGAAAAGACACGGAACGGTTCATTGTTTCTGCTGACTGGAACCAGAACATTGAAATTTTACCGATCTTCGTTCTGCTTGCAAAGATATCTGGATTTTCATCCGTAAAGAAAAAGTCAGATCTTATGTCAGCGTGCTTGGTAAGCAACATGGCATCCTGTGCCGCTCGAACAGTTCCACTGCTGTGTTTTTCTGGATTGGCTATGATTTCCCTGAAATCACCTTTCATCACCCTGTATAATGCCGGCCCCGCTCTTCGTATTCCTTTTGCTACATTTGCATATGAATGAACGGATCCTGTATTTATGGCTGTCTGTGTCAGGTTAACCATAGCAGATGCAAGATTGAAAAAGAATCCAAGCTTTAAGTGAGCACCGATGGAAAGCATCTCTCCAGTTAGTGCCCTTGACTTGTTCCTGCTTTTACCCATCGCCCTGTACATGAGAACACCCATTGTTGATCCAGCGATCATAGCTGTCATTGGCGTTATTGTCGTTCCAATCAAAGTTCCCACCAAAGCTCCAGATGCAATGGATGTAAACATCTTACCCTTAAAGGTCGAAGCTAACTGGTCTAGTGTTCTGTCAATAGTAGTCTCTAGTGGCTGTGGAATATCATTGAAATCCTTCCACCATCGCTCAAACATCTGGGCAATGACTTGACCTTCCTTATCCGTTATCTCGCTTGTTTCTCCCCATCCTTTTTTCTCCATCAAGTTGATGTATTCATATTTCAGTGTATCCATGTAAACATACTTGGCTGAAGATCGTGCGAAAGCCTCGAATATTTTGTCCATATCCTTGACATATCCCCTGATGCCTTTTCTATACATGGTGAAGGAAGGATGTCTGAATCTTCCTTTTCTTTTCATTAAACTTTCAGCTTTTTCCGTAACTGTCGCAAAGTCCTTTTCACTTAACTCTTCACTCAGCTTCTCGGACAAGCCGTTCATTATCCTGTTGTATTCCTTATCAGCAAGAGTCGTCTTATTTGCAACCTCATCAAACATGTATTTCATTTCGACAGGCTCTATCTTCAGTCTTGCTTTTTTATTTGCCCTTAGATATTCCCTTGCCGCATTGATGGCATCTTCCTTGGAAGAAAAGAACAATTCCCTTTTGCTTGATTCTATATTGTCTATAATGGATTTAATTTGCTCTTCGCTTCGCCCTTCTTTTTTAAGATTTGCTATCAGATCCTTCGGCATGGAAAGGGGAATATTTTCCCACACTTCATTTCCACTCGTATCCAATCCCTCATATATTTTTATCCTGAAAGAGCCGAAGAACAAGTGAGGAATGTATCCTTCCCTTCTTCTGACAGAAAGGTTATTCATTTTAGCATCTTCAATTTTAAGCTTATTAAAGGAATCTAGGAATCTTTCCTCTCTTCCTTCCCGTATTTCCATAGATAGAATTCGTGATTCTATTTCATTCAATTCCGCCTGTAGTTCACTTGGATTTCCTTTGCCAAAAATTTCTTTTCTTCTTACGCTTTGGAATCGCATTATAAGTTTTCTCAAGTCACTGACATCCTCTGATGCTATGAAGGATTCCATATTTCTTTTATGGTATTGGATCATTCGGTAGACTTTAGGAGCCATCGCTCTTCTGTGCCTATCAATCCAAGCACCTATTAATTTATAGAGTTTTCTTAATTCCTGATACAAAGTTATTTCTTCTTCAGTGTACTTTGTATTCTCCAGTTCCCTGATTTCCTTCTTGGAGAATCCCTGTCTTTTCAGTTCCTCTCTGGCAGTCGTCTCCACTGGTTCTGCTTTTGGATTCTTTCCTTTTCTCCATATTTTCTGGTCAAGATCAAAAGGCTTTTTCAAGTCTCCCCTTGTAAACTCTATTCCTGACGCATCCCCGACTAGCAATAAATCCGTAACCTTGGCAAAGTTTGCGTTCTTGTATTTTTTCTTTAGATGCCTGTATGTTCCAACAAGCTCATTTGCCTTTACTCTTATCTTCGCCGCAAACTCCCTTCCTTTTGTAATTAAATTAACAAGACGCTTATCCGCTATTTTGTTGAATGTTGTCTCTGGTGTTGCGATCTTATTAAGAATAACTGGAGCACCGGCAATGAATCCGGGCTTGGTATGTCTTCCTTCATGTTCTGGTGGAACAGTCAGTCTGTCCGTTTCCTCTCCAGAAGGCGTGAAGTGCTTGACATCCCTAGTGGCATCCTTGTTCAACCGAGGATTGTACTTGTTGTTAATTGTGTTCAATAAATTGGTAAGGCTGTTTCGAGCCTTTCTTAACAATAACCTGCTTTGAGGAGTATCCTTCTTAATCTCTTCCTTGATGACATCATCGGAAGGAGTTTTCATTGCTCCAACGCCGTCTCCGGAACCAATGCTTCTTTCCAAGTCATCGTGGATGGCTTCATTGGCCATTTCCTTTTCTGATATTGTTCTGAACTTGAATCCCTTTTCATCAAGCATTGCAAGAATGTCAAAGGATTTGTGACGGGTATCGCCTGTCTGGTTGGGAAAGAGATTAACGGTATTCTTTAATCCTGATACGCCAAATCTGTCTCTGTCAAAACCGGCAGTGACCTTCCATTCCTTGCTGTCAAAACGGTCTGCTATTTGCGGATTGGTGACTGCATTCATTGCATCCTTATTGACAATGAAGATAAGCTTATCACCGCTTCTTTGTATGACAATGCTGTCATCAAAAGTGGAAACCCGTGCATTGTTCTTGGCCTTGTGCAGATAGCTTAATACTTCCCTGTGGTTGTGGAAGGAAACGGCAATTTTTTTAATGTCGCTTTCCTTGAATGACTTTGGAAGAAGAAGTCCTCGTTTGATACCAGAACTTTCATCAAAGCTCTCGTTGTTTTCCTCGTAAAAATTAATCTTGGATACCTCTGCTCCTCCCTTGAGAAGGCTGTATCCGCTTAATACGTTTCCTGTAATGAAGTACCTATTTTCCCTGTCTGTTTCTTCCTCTCTTTTTACAAGATTTCTTTCCTCCTGCTCTGAAATTTTTTGTACACTATTGCCTGTCTTCTCGCCCTTATTATTGATGAACTTTGATTCAGCCATAGTAAGACGCTGTGTTGTTCCATCCATTAAGGCAAAATGCATCTTATATGTTCCCATGTTGGTCATGGTTTTTGTTTCGGTAATGCTTCTTCCAGTGAGATAGCCATGAACAACTTTTCCGTTATCCAGAGTTATTCTGTACATTTTCCCTATTGGAGTCAGGCGAAGATGATTCTCAAATGCGGCTCTTACTTTTGAAAGAACCTCAATTTTATTATATTTTTGTTTGGTTTTTGTTTTCTGTTCAATATCCAGCAATCTGGCAATGTCGGTCAATTCTGCCGCATTATACTCCTTGGACTTTAATCTTATTATTTCTTCATTGAAGTTCTTGTTGATTACATCAATGAAGTGCTTATTTAATTTTTCAATTTTTTCTATACTGAAATCTTCTTCAGGAAATTGCTTCTTGAACCACTTGGCCATGTCTTGTTTTATCTGCTTGCTGGTAAGAGGATTGACAGACTTGTTCATTGCTATCGTATTCAACAGAACAGGCTGTTGCAATGCATTCTTGGCACTGTGATTACCCTCTTGAATTACCTTTGTTTCAGTTACTCTAGCTGCTGCGTCATTGTAAATAAATATTCTTTCCTTATCTTGTCCAAGAGCATAGTCTTCCTCTATGGCTTCCTTGTACCGTGCATTCATGTAGTCATAGAATTTCTGTGCAACGGAAGGCTCCAACATAATAAGTTTTTTACTTATTTTTTGAGAAATATCCTCCGCTTGTTCCATTGCCTCTTCAGTCTCAAAGAACAGGCTTCTCACACTTTCATTACCATGCAAGAATTCCTTTGTTATCCTGTCGCCCACAGAATTAAGGAAATCAATTGCTTCCTCCACAGTCGTATCATCAACGCTTGATCCCTTGACATTAGCCTTGAGGCTTCTCATCTTTTTCTCAAGCATGGACGCTATCCTATTTTCAGCAGGATGATCGGTGACAACAAGACTATAGTGAGGACTTATTTCTTCCCCAAATCTTTTGATTCTTCCAAGTATTTGCATATAGTCGGTTGGATTAGGTTCCGCCTCAAGAATATACATATGCCTTTGATTTGTGTCTTTTTTTGTTTTATCAGAGTGCATTGACAAACCAGTACCAGCAGACCTATTGAAGATAAGAACATCAATATCTCCGTCTTGGAATTTATTGACATTCATTCTTTTTGTGGAAATGCTACTATCCCTTCTTTGAAGCTTTCCGTTCTTGTCAATAATCCATTTTCTTCCCGTTAGTTCAGCAACTTTAATACCAGCATTCTCCAATGTATTGACTATATCATCAATCGGATGAACAGTAAGATCACCAAAGTCTAGTGTTTGTACTGTAGAAAGAGCATTCTTTAATTCACTCAAAACATCCCTATTACTTTCATTTGATGCAATTAATGAAATCTCTTTATCACTTAAAGTTCTTCTCCATTCGTCCTTTCCTGTTACCTCTTTTGTGATATCATGTCCTCCACGCCTTACTTTTATTGTGAAATTCTTTGTTCTTTGAAGATATCTTATCAACCAGTCATGGTAAGTAACCTTGATATCGTCACCAACTCCAAGTTTGTTTCTTGTAATATATCCTCGTAAAAATGATTCCAATGTCTTGGATACAACAATAAGTGGCTTCTTATTGTTTTGAACATCGTCTATAGCCATCTTGATTGTTTCCTGAACCTTCATGGAGGTGTACAGTTGGTTAGCAATGTTAAACATCTGGCCTTCAAAATTTGACGGAATGATTTGAATTTTTTCACCATGTTTTAAAGTTCGCTGAACATCTATGATATCTTCCAAATATGAAGGAGCATGATGCTGGAGAAGAGTCATCAATCTATCTATTCCATCAATAGTCTGGAACGACTGTGCTACTGTACTGGAAACATGGTCAAATCCATATTTCTTTCTTTCAATAGTTACCCTGTCGTGAACAACGTCTTTAAAAGAACTTTCCAGTCTTCTGTACTGTCCTCGTTCAGCCAACATAATGGCAGTTACCATTTGCAATGGAGCACCACCCCTCATCATTGTATCAATCAAGGAAAGAGGATCAGCAATAGCATCACCAATATCTGTAGTACTATACAGATCCATAACCTTCGGACTCTTTGCCCATGTTCCAGAGGAGTACATAACTCCACTAGACGCTTTTATAAGATTTCTTGTGTACTCGGCTGCACTTAAACCCGACTCATCGGTTTCCCCTTTAAGCTTGATATCCAATCCCTGACCTCCAGCCTGATGACTTTCATCAAGGATAAGAATAGAGTTATGTATAATTTTATCCAATAATTTATGTCGTAATTGTGACGGTCTTTTTTTATGTTTTTGAAGCTGATAGTACGTTGTAAAGACATAATCAAAATCACCAATATCGGCTTTTTCCTGATTCACCAATTTCTTGAGTATGTTTTTTTGGTCAGGTGTTTTCCAGACACGTCTTCCTTTTAATTTTCCTGTCGTTTCAGCAGGGACATTGGTAAACTCTGGAACTTCCAAATTGATACTATCCTCATTCGTAACAAGTATCCTGCTTGAATCTGTGATATTTTCTCCTATACCAACAAGATCCCTAACCATGTCGGAGTAAAGGATATTACCAGCAGTAACAAAAACAGGAACTTTTCCGTTAAGCCTTCCCCATCGTAACATGGAGGCAGCAACACGTCCTTTTCCAATTCCTGTTTCATCGCCAAGAACGAATCCTTTTCCAGCCTTCATTTCCCTTATTGCAAGTGCCACAGCTTCAATTTGTTCCGAACTAAGGGCATTGGACAGATCACTTATTGTTTCATAAGCAAGTTCTCCTCTTACATATTCATTAATGTCCCCAACTTCACTAACAAGATCTGTTATTGCCGTTTCCATTGCCCCGGAAAATTCTATTGGAAGAGAATAATTCATTGATTGACCAACCGCAGTAGGTTTATATGTGATCTGATGTGCTGTCATAGTCTGACCAGCATCCATTCTTGTTCTTCTTCCAACCTCTGCCAAGAATCTTTTTAACGCATCAAGACCCCTTTGTGCCACGTCCATGACATAGTTGGCCGCCTTCATTATTTGTTTTTTAACATCTGAAATCCACTGCTGAAGGGATACTCTTCCATCTTCCACATCCCTGTAAGACTTCTCAAATAAAGGTTTCCATTTAGCCCTGTAATCTTTTTCATTTACATTATTAAACTTCGCACCAATGGATCCGGGTGGCCCCTTCTCCGTATCGAATATATTTTTGATTCCATCGGCAAGATTTTTCAATCCACTCTTATATCGCTCTACAGCATAGCCAAGTGGATCAGGTAGTTTCTCGAATCTCTTTCTTAATTTTTGATATGATTCCCTTGCTTGAGCTTCTGGATCAATTGTTGTGTTCGGATTGACTTTCCATTCGTCCCTGTCAGCCCTTCTCACAAAATCTGGTACATCAAAGAATCCCTTGATTTCAAAGTGCTTTCTCACATAATCATCTTCTGACATTGTCCTGCTGTCAAAGATATGTGATTTTTCCTCTTCGGTTAGTTTTCTTTTTTCCGCCTTTCCGGGAACTCCTTCATCTGTCGGAGGCTCGACAACATTAACCTCTAGGGCCTCGATTCGCTCGGATAGCTCTCGTTCATCCAAAGCAGTAAGTCGCTGTTCTTCCATATTTCTTTCAGCTCTTTGCTTTTCTTCATTTGTATTGGGAACTGTTCCTCGTTCAACGCTGTGTTCAATGTCCCCCAACTGTCCAGATTCTGGCTCACGAGCTGACTTCCCAATTGTCCTTTGTTCATGTTGCTCTGCCAGTTTGCTAGATCGTGCATTTCGCTCGCTGGCAGATTGATCCCGAACTGCTGTTCGAGTATCTGTTGTTTTTCGTTTTCTGCCAACTCTTGCAGTCGGTTTTCGAGTAGATTCAAGTACTGGCTTTCTGACAACTCCCTCGGTGACTTCGACCCCACTAACGTCAGGTGTTCGTAGTTCTGGACTGCCCAAAAGTAATCCATCGGTAGGATCTGTCGGATGTCCTTCCCGTTCGGCTTGTTCTTTAATGGCATTTAATTCCTCCTTCGTAATCGGTAAATTTAATCTTTTGTCTATCGTCTTTTTATTGACGATAGAGTCGTATAAAAGTTGTGCAGGGGATAATGTTCCTGTCAGGGTGACAGGCTGTCTCGCCAATTGTGAATAATTGGTCAGTATTTTAGGGATACTTGGAATATCCAAGGTTCCTTTATCATTGTAGAAAGAATAGGACAACATTTTTGTATAAGGACTCAGTTCATATTCATCACCGAACATCTCCCTCTGTTCCATTCTTTCCTTGATTTTCAGCCCCTTTTCCCTCATTGCCTTGATTGTCCTCAAGGACTCCATCAAGTGGAAGGTGATGTCATATTCCGGATCAATAAGCTGTTTATTTACATCAGACCTGAATGAAGCCCAAGTATACGATCCCTGCTTTAACGCCCTTCCCAGAGTTTGATTATCAGGATCAGTGGAATCAATCAGTTGCTCCACAAAATCGGCTTTGCCGTAGGCATAGGCGACAACGGCATTATTGATTCTTTTGATGCCGTCCGCATTTACCATTCCTTTTGTAGAAAGGGCTGGTCTTTCCGCACTTGGAACAACATCATCAATGAATTTTGTAACGAACCTTTTGTTCTTGTCTGTCGTGAGATCTCCGCCTTGATACAGATCCATTATATCAGGAGATATTTTTTGTGCGTCAGCAACAGCCACTTCCACAGGTGGTCGTGCCGCCACTTCAGTCCTGTTCGCCTCATCGGCAAAATCTATTCTTTCCTGTTCAGTGAATTCATTGACCCTTCTTCTGATGACAACGGCAGGTTCACCCTTTTTCCATGAATTAACTAATGCCTCGGTAACTTTTGTAGGCATTTCCTTTCCTACATTTTCAATATAGTTTTCAAAAATTTCTGGATATTTTTCAGAGGCAAGTTCCAAAGCCATAGCCCTTCCATTGCCACTTTCAACAACATTATCTGGGCCAATAATAGGTGCTCCCAAGGACGCAGAAGAACTGTTTCCAAGTTTTAAAGGATTAAGATTTGATGCTATTTCCTGAACTTGAACTTTATACTCTTTATTTCCTCTATCTCTTGGTTGAAGCTCTGATATAAATCCCTCTTTTTCAGAATGAATAATATCACCCAACTTGACAACTTCTATCCTTGTCTCGACTTCCGTTCCTTCCGCCGTAGTTGCAGTAAGTGTCTCCTTGGAAGAGAATATAGGTTTAGGAGCTTCTACTTTAGGTTTTTCTTTTGTAAATACTATTCCTTCAGGAAGATTATTTATAATCCAATCTTCTTCATGTACTCTTTTATAAAAATCACGAGCAGCCATATCAAGTTCTGGTCTTTCCTCGTATTTTCTTGGTGTAATATATCCTACTATTTTCGGATATTCTCCTATCTTATCACCAATAGGAATAAATTCATCTTTCAATTTTGGATTTAATTCTTCCCAAAGATCCTTAGTCCATTTTTTATTAAAAGGAAATACAAATGCTCTTTCTTTAGTACCTCCTTTTTTTGTTGGAAAAGTTCCCATTCTACTTCCTGTAAACTTTGAAGGATCTTGTTCAAATCCAAAAGCAAATTTTTCAACAAATTTCTGTGATTCACCAATTTTATGTAAAGTTCCAATAAACTGCCAATTACCTTCAGGAGTAAGATAATCAAACTGCCAAGGCTGAAGAGTACCCATATGTTCAACATTAAAAATTCTCCAATTTTTATAGTTACTGTTTATATAATATCTTCCTTCTTTTCTCCAAACACCTTTTTCTTCAGAAACAACTTCTTCTTCTTTAAAGAGTTCTACTTTAGGTTTTTCTTCTAATTTTTTTTCATCAAATAATTCTTTTTCAGTCTTACCTTCAAGTTCTGTTTCATCTACAGCTATTTGTTCCACCCTTTCATTAGCTTCAGGGTCTGATCTAATTTTTTTTATTAGACTCTCATATTTTTTTAAATCTTTTTGTAAATTGTTTTTCTCTGCATTGAAAACAAGAACATCAACAACGTCATTTGGTGTTTGAGTTAAATCATTAAAATAATCAATAGTATAAGCATCATCCTTTATTTCTTCTGCTTTTCTTATTTTACCACCAATATCATTTATAAATTCTGTTATACCAAATTTATCGTATAGATCAGAATATTCAATTTCTCTTATTAGAGTTGGTTTATAATCTTCATCTAATGGTTCAGGTGCTTTAGGTTTTTCTTTTACTTTTGCATAATAGTCTTCAGTCGCAAACTTACCCGGAAATCCTCGTTCCTTATATAATATATTTAATTCTTTTATAATTTTTGTTTGTTCTTCTCCCTTTTTTGTTTCTGCTTGTGCCTCAAGATCTTTTACTCTTTTATTTAGTTTTAAAGTTGTAGGAATATCTAGGAGTTCTTCATCTTCCACTTTAGGTTCTTCTTTGACTTCTTTTTTAAGTATATTATCATTAATGTGATTGATTGCTTCTTGTACTTTTCCCTTGTCTATAGCTAAACCTTCCGCCACCACCTTGCCGGTCATTGGCTCCCTGATGTCCCTCAGTGAAATACCTAGGTGATTTTTTAACTTGTTAAATTCGCTAGTTCTTTTAAACTTGTCTTGTTCAGCTAAAGCAAGTCTGTCTAATCTTTTTACATCCGTTAACTCCTCTATCCTTTGTACATAAGCATCTTTCACCGCATCCAGATACCTGTCACCGGAAAGACTGGGATCTATTATTTGCCTTACATAAGCGTCCAGTGCACCGTTATATTTCTTTACATCACCGATAGGACTGTCAGGATTATAAAGCTTAAATATTCCTTGAGCCTTCTCTACTTTTGTAAGTTCTTCCTTTTCTACAGGTTTCTTCTTCTTCTCTGTTATGTCACGAAGATCCTTGTTGACCTGATTGACAGCAGTCCATATGACTGCCGTATCCTTGTTCATGTCATACAGTTCACGGATAGGGGAAACCTTTGATCCCGCCGTTTTCGTGGATCCGTTGAATCCCTGCTTGATGAGAGCATTCAACTGTTCTTGATAATTATCTGGGAACTTCTCAATTTTCAAAGGAGGAGTAACTTTTTCAGCTTCAGCTTCTCTTTTTGCCGCCTCTATTTCCTCTTTTGTAAACTCAGGCCCGACTAATGTTGCAATTTCCTCTTCTGTCATTCCAGCAGTGGGAACCACTTTCTTAGTCACCTTTTTCTTTGCCGCTTTCTTCTTCTTTTCTTCTTCTTCCTTGATGGCAAGTATTGTTGGTTTTTTCGTAGGCTTGGTAATTACTTCAGATTCTGTAACAGGCTCTCCCTTTAATTCTGATATTCTTTTATTTACTGCATTTAAGTTTTTCTGTACTGCTTCGTTTGCAAACTTACCCTTTTCTAATTTACCTCTTACAACTCTTAAAACTGCTGGTTTAGTTTCCTTGTTAATTAAACCTTCAAGATCAAATTGGGTTAATTGATCTACAACATCTTCATTATTTTTATTGGCTTCAAATACGTTGTTCCAGTCACCTACCGTCTTAATGTTATCAGTTAATACTTTTGTTTTCGGTTTTTCTACGGGTTTTGCTATTTTCTTACGAGCTGCCTTAATTGCATTCCTGTCCGTAAATGCATTTAAAAAGGCACCCTCCTTAAAACTTCCTTTCCAATTTTCTATTTTTTCGTTTAATATTTCCTCTGCTTTCGCCAACTGCTCATCAGACATCTCGCTTACTACATCACCTTGTTTAACAGTATCAGAATCAAGGGGTGATTTTATCTTATAGTTGGGATTTCTTATGTTCTCAAGCGTGGCGGAGAGATCCATGCCGACAAGAACGTCCTTTCCCTTCTGGTTAAGAACCCTTAATGCGGTCTTTTCATCATTTATCGCCGTTATCTTTGTCTTGTATTTTTCACCCTTTGCATTGTATACTTCTATTTCATCGCCTACTTTAGCATCAGGTGGAATGACCACATCCTCTTCCGTAGGTGTTACTTCTTCAACAGGAGCCACCACTTCTTCAACTGGTGCTACTTCTTCCTCTGTAGGCAACTGTATTGCCACTGGTTGTATTTCCTCTGGTAAAGGCTCATTTATTTTTGTTTTTTGATAATATACGTCATCAAATCTCAAACCTTCGCCAACCGGCAGATCATTCCATTGTTTCTCTAATTTATTATAGTCTTCTTGAGACATGATGGCAGAAGGTCTTATTTCCTCTTCTGCTACTTCAGTTGGAGTTACCTCTTCAGGTAATGTTACTTCAGGTTTCTTTGTTGCCGTGTCTTCCTCTGGTACTTTAAACTTTATATCACTAATAGGATGTGGACTTACTGTTCCGTCTTCATGCTCAAATTCAACCCAGACTTTATTGTCATCTTTGGAATTATCCCAGTATCTAATAGGTGTTCCCGTTCCAATTTTATCTCCATCCTTATTAAAAATAGTAACATTTTTTTGTCCCACAAGAGGTGCTCCTTTAGGCGACCATCCCTCCTTGACGGAATCAGCCTCTCCCACCGTATCAGCTTCCTTTACCTCTTCTGTTGTTGGGCCATCAACCTTAACTTCTCTTTCCTCTATCTTGTCCTTCTTTGCTGTTTCCCTTTCTTCCTTGGTTGCCTTGTCTACTTTTCCGCCGAATCCTAGAATGAAACCAACACCGAACGCAGGGCCGAATTCCTCCGCCGCATTATCCCAAGTTTCCTTATTGGCATCATAGTTCTGGGCGATGACATTGTGCAATACCCGTTGAACTGATTCCGTTGTACCTTCAAATGCACCAGTTAAAGACCTTCTTTTAAAGGATGCGACAATGGCAGACTTTGCTCCCGGAACTATCTTATTAAATCTATTCAATATGAATGCGATGGGAAGATAATCAACCATACCCGGAACAAAACCAAGCATGGCCGCCATGGCAACGTCACTGTCATCAAATTCCTGACCGATTTCCCTTGCAATTTCCTTATAGTCTATTGCCTCTTCTATTGCCTCACCAGAACCGACAAGACCAGCAACAGTTGCCCCTGCTCCAAAAGCAAGTGCCCCCCCAACAGGGGCAAGTCCAATACTAGTTACAGCGAAAGGCCCAGTTGATCCAAGACCTTTCACAACTTGTTGTATGTAGTTGGCCATTTTATTTTCTGACCAATATTCATCATCAACCTGATATCTGTCTTCCGCCCATTCTTCAATTCCTGCACCAAACTTATATGCTTCTCTTTCCTCAATGGGAATCTTTTCATCGGCTAAAAGTTCCTGTGCATTTTTTGCCCACGCAATATCACTGGAGGAAAATTGATCTTGATTGGCAAGTATTTGTTCTGATCTCTCTCTTAAATATTTATTTTGATTGCTTTCTGACGGCAACCAAGAAAGATCCAGCATTCCTTCCTTATTAATGATGCCTGCCTTATTCAGCTTGTCCTTCACCCATTCATTTTGAATAAGAACCTTTTGATCCTCTTCAGGAAGATTAAAAAATTCCTGAATTCCCGATATTCCCTTGAATCCTAAAGCGGTTGTATCAAAGAATGATTTCTTGAACGTCTCAAGGAGATTATCATAATAGGCTTTATCCTTGTACCATTCAGACGCAGGTTTCCTGTCCCCTTCTTGACGAAGTTCCTGATCTCCTGATTCTAATGTCGGTTGGATTGGTTGCAGTTTTGTTTTATCAAACAGACCCTCTTCGGTTTTTAAAAACTGCGTAAATATTTCCTTGTCGGGGTATCTGTCTTGGTATTGTTCCCACAACTGGTCTGTTAATGCTTGGTCGTTGACAAGAAGTAAATTAGGATCCTGTGAACGAAGAACGTCTAATGGTGTTGCCATTTTATTCTACCTTTAATAGATCTTCTAATTCTTTATTTGATAATTCATCAATTAAATCAATAAGTTCTTTAGCTTTATCTCGTGCTTCCTTTGGTTTTATCTCAATAAGACTAGCATTAATAATTTTTAATGCAGCCGCTTCTATACGTTCGCCGTAAGTTTTATCGGATTTAGTTAATCTGAATTTAATTAAGGCTTTTGGTGTTATGTTAAGTTCAGCCGCTTCATATTTTAACTTCTTAATAGATGCGACTTCCGTTCCTTTTCCTGAATATCCTAAGTCCACCGATTCATTTGTTCTCTTATTAATCTTCACTAATTTTGTCTGGCCCGGATTCTTCGGATCGGCAACTTCCACTATTTGGAAATCAGATGCCTTTTTTGTCAACAGAGGTGCGACAGTTTTAAGTCCCGTTAAAGCACCTTCACCTGCTCCAGTCAGTCCCGGTTTCTGTGATGCCATCATTCCAAGTCCCATGGCTATCAGCAACATGTTCTTGTCGGTTAATCCCTTGGTTTCAACGCCTTGGCTCTCTAAGTTTGTTGTTACGTCTTCTTTCTCCTCTTCATTCAGTTTTCTTGCTAGTTTTTTCTGAAGGTAATACTGATCAATAGCTTCTCCTCTTTCAGCTTCTTTAAGAGGAACAGCCGGTAATTCTTCTATTTGTGTAATTCCGTCTTTTTTTACAACTTTAGTAAAATCTGGATCTTTCGTAACTTCCTTTAATGCTACTTGTGTGGCTTCCTTATCCTTCTCGGCAAGTTTTTTATCTAGAACGTATTTATCAAGTGCACTTTGTCCTTCATTTTTAAGTATTTCCTCACTTTTTTTGATTTCATCCCACTCTGTATTGCTTGGCCCAACAAGTTGATCAACATCAAGACCCACCACCTTGGCCCTTTTCTTCCCGTCATCTATTTGTTCTTTAAGTTCTTTAAAACTTTTTCCAGTCTGCTTAGCATTCCACATTAACAAATCACCAGTTGATAAACCAAATTCCTTACCAAGAATTTCCTTCTTCTTCCTAATTTCATGTGCGTCTTCTCCTGATACTCCAGCACCAATAAGTTCCATGAACTCATCAAGTTCATCAAGCGGAAGAGTCAAACGCATCGCTTGCACCCATTTAGGCATATCACCTGAAACAGGAAGACGATGTTCCTCTTTATTCAGAATTTTTTTCTTTAATTCTTCTAATCTTCCTTCACTCGAAACACTGACATCATTAGGTGATTCTATCGCAGAAATGCCTTTATCTTTCTTCATATCTGCTATGTGTTTTTTGTTTAAAGCATCCAGTTCATTTTCCTTCATGTCTGCTATGTGTTTTTTGTTTAAAGCATCCAGTTCATTTTCCTTCAAGATGTCTTCAATGGCTTTTTGCTGACCTCCTCCGGTTATCTCTGGTGGTACAATTGACTTTGACTCTGTAGGCTTGAAACCACCTATCTGTTTATAAGTTTCATAATCATTCGGTATGCCCGCACCAGCCTGATTCATGATCGCATTGGAATCCGCTTGGGACATGACGTGAGCATTAGGATCGGAATAATCTGCTTGAGCTTTAAGACCATAAGGATCAAACCTTTTTGCCGTTTCCTCTGAAATTTTTGTCACAGGAAGATTCGAGTCAAAAGACGATCCCAGCACCTCCTCAAAAGAAAGAGTTTTTGCATAAGGATCTCCTGCTTGTTGTTCCTCTTCGGTAACCTTCTGGAATAAATTTTTTTCATAATCCAGAAAATTCGCTTCCTTGTTTCCGTACTTCTTCTTCAATAACTTGTTATTTTTATCTGACGGATAATTCTTGAAGACTTCAAGGTCTTGGGTTGCCGATGTCGTGGATGTTATTGTATTTGATACAGGTATTGCTTTTCCTTGCTCGGAACCTTGAAATTTAGGTAACAAAGTTCTCTGTTCATCGGTTAATTTATCTGGGTCAATTCTGAAAGGTTCAGAAAATTTGAATACACCATCTTTTGCCATTCTGTCTCCTAATTTAATTTCTTAAATTCTACGTCTACTTTTGAATAATCAACCATGTAGTATCCGTTGTCATTCATCATGGATGCCCAAGGAACTTCATGTGCCATTACGCCTTCATAAGTGCCTTCCAGATCCTTGTATTGGAATGAATAGATGTTTACGCCTGAAGGGGATTTTCCAACCGGCTTGATGTCCGTTTTCAATCTGATGTCACTACCGCCCCACCATCCCATTGCATTACCAATTCCCAATCCAGCTAATCCCAAACCACCCATTTGCGTGGCAGGACTTGGGCCGGGTTGCTGACCGTAAACGGTAGCCATTTGAGGTGATGGCATTCCACTTAGGATTCCTCCCGTGAACGCCGCTTGGGAATAAGGGAATTGCTGTTGTCTTTGGAAATCTCCGTAAGCGATGTCCATTCCCTGTTGCAGTTGCTGTTGCTGCTGTGCACCAGCCCCTTGCATTCCTTGCAGTCCTTGTTGGACTCCGCCGATTCCTGCCGCACCCAGTTGCATTCTTTGTGCACCTAAACCGCCCATTTGCTGACCCATTCCAGCGAGTCGTCTTTGCTGTTCCTGTGCCTGTCCTACGGCTTGTTGATAGTTCTGTGATCTTAGTTGTGCTTCGGTTCTTGCTTGGAGGTCGCCAAGATTCCGTTGCCTTTCCGCTTCCTGAACGCCAAAACGTGCACCGCCATAGGCTCCGGCCTTAACGGCCTGTCCAGCCTGTTGCTGTCCCGCAATGTCGGATCGTCTCTGTTGTTCCTGTAGGGTTGTATCAATGACAGACTGTTGGTAAGGATTCATGTAATCCTGTACCATTCCCGTTGTCGGTGCTGCCGCCTGCATGGTCGCCTGTGCGGCGTAATCCGTATACGGCTTGTACGCCTGCCTCTCCTGTCCGTAATATGCTGAGACTGGATCTGCTCCAGCCATTGCCGCTTGTTGTTGGGCAGTGAAAGGAGCTATCCGTTGTCCGCCATACGGCACATATTGAGCACCTATGCCACCTGCCGCTTCTGCCTGTTGAGTTAACCTCTTATAAGCATCTTCCAGCCACGGTGGTAATTCAGACCTTTTCGTTGTCTGTAATGTTGTACCTCCAAAACACATTTAATTGTACCTCCAAATAGTTCCCATATTTCTAAATTTTAACCTCTTATATAGTGCCGGTCTGTCAAGACCCGTGCTAACGGGCAGTAACACTGTCCTATTTCCGGCATATTGCCTTAATTCAGCCAATAATTTCTTAGCTGTCTTGTAGTTCCTATGCTTGGGAAGAACATAGAACCACGTTTCTGAAATGAATTGCTTGGGAGAAAACCACCACTGTGACGGTATCGCCCCAATACTTCCTATGAGCTTTTTATTGCTGTAGGCGTTATGGATCAGTCCATAATGATAATGCTGTTCAACTGTCTCAGCCACCTTGTTAAGATCCGCCTCTGGAAACAAGTTTCCAAATTCTTCCCTGAACTTAAACAGTAGCTTAACAGTTTCTTCCAGATCTTTTATGTCTGGTTTTCTATACTGCACGAGCCTCCGCACTCTTCATCATAGTGTTAAGTTTTTTAAATCCTTTTTCACGGTTTCCTCCACCCATTCCTTTCACGGACTTGGCCGTCATTACAAATTCACCGTCTGAAAGCATGGCCGGTATGGAGTCGGATTTTCCCGTTCCCGCACCAGTCACTCCTCCTCCAAGCTGCATGCTTGCGACATTCTTTCCGTAGTCGAATAGTTTTTGGAATAAGGATGGTTTCTTAACCGGCCCTCCGCCTCTAAAATATGAATATCCTCCGTAAAATGGATTAAATCCACCAAAACCAAAGGATGATACTCCTTGAAATGGATTTTGTGCTTGTTGCTGCACTCCCATTTTATCCGTTAAACTTGTAATGCCTTTTTCCATGTTCTGTAATCTGCTGTCGATGTTTTCAAACTGACCTTTGAATCCACCCAACTGCTCTCCGAAACCACCGAGTTGCTCTCCAAAGCCACCTATTTGTTCCTTATATCCACCAAGAGTTTCACCGAATCCACCTAATTGTTCACCAAAGCCACCCATTTGCTGACCCATATATCCCCAAGGGTTTTTTAATTGCCCCCATTGATCTTGTGGAACGGTATTAGGTGAGGCGACTGGCGGTGGTTGAAAAATAGGTAGACTTCCCGTTCCGCACCACCGTTGGATAAAATCCTTCTCCTGTTGTTGTTGAATCTGGGTCGTATCCTGCTGCTGTGGATTGTTTAAACCTTGATATTGTTGTTGTCCTAGTGGCATTATGTCATCTCCAATGCTGATACGATGATGTGTATGTCGCTTCCTGTTGTTGTCGCCTTCAGAATCTCAGAAGACTTCAGAATAATCGGTGTGGAAGAACTCACGGAAGAGTCGGCTGAATCCGTTTGCATGTTTCCTGCCGCTAAAAGTTCCTGTGAACTTTTCTTTTGTATGGTTCTGTTTACTTCCAAATAATACACCACCGAGTCACTGTCAGTAACTGTTAGAGTAATATTCCTGTCAGTATTTTCTTCCGTGTTTGAAACTCGTATGGACTTAATAATGGACGTACCTGCTGAAGGTGCTGTGTAGACAGTTGTATTTCCCCTTAGAACAGCCTTTGCATTCGTATATGTGTTCGTTGTTGCCATTTAGTCTCCAAATAGAAAAACCATTCTCTCCATTACGAGCTTGTTTTCCTCTGCTGAATAACTTGTGTTAAGAGTCAGAATAACTGTTTCAATAGCCCTGATCAATTCACTCATTTGCTGAACATTGTATTCAGTGGAAGGTGAAGGCAGTCTTACATTTGTTATCTTGCTCATTATCTCATTCCATCTGGTTGTACTTCAAATCGTAGTGTTCCTAAACGCCAATTCTCCGATGTTGCATCATTGTTCACACCGTCATATCCATTGCTTTCCACACGAATAGCAATCTGTCTTCCTCGTGTTCGAGGATTAAAACGCTGTGTCGATGTTGACATATAGAATGGGCCTTTAGTTGTCTGTGTATCTGTTGGATAGTATCTTGACTTCAGTGAAATATTAACATTACCAACCTGTCCCTTGAAATCCTGTATCACCCTTTTAATGAACATGATCTGATCACCTTCACCTATGTCAAAGTCCCCGCTTTCAATATAGGATGTCAATGTTGATCCATCATCGTCTGTTCCACTTTCGTGGACATAGACCGTTGTATTGGCACTGCCGTCATACTTTGTTGCATAAGGAAGTGAATACGTTCCAGAATCAATCCATGTGCTTCTGCCTATTGATCCCGTATACCAAAGATTTTCCTGATAATTAAATATGACATACCGATCATTTTGATTCGATGCTGTTGTGCAATACAGCCACCATATTTCACCAAAGGCGGAATTTGATCCTGCATACACTTGTGCGTATTGCTTTGGTTCTATGTTATCAAAAATAAAATCCTCTACCGTGCATGGTATCTTCCTTACTGTACCATCAAATTTATAGAAAGCATCACTGCTCATCCAGTAGACAATTCCCCCAACATCCATCGCACAATGAGGGCTGATAGCCCCACAGTTTGATCCTAATTGCTGAAATCCAAAAGTAAATGGTGCTCCAATGAACGCCATGCCATGTGCTGATGTGTCGGTTAAAACAAGTATCTGACCTCTTGTACGAACAGCAGTAACAATTTCACTGCCATCGGTAATTCGTTGCGATCCTGCCGAGTTAGTCGCTGTTGCTGACCACGAGGTATAGTCATCCTGATCAGACCAACGAATGAACATTGGATCTTGCGAGGATGTACTTCCAATTGTTGTCTCCGTTCCCATGCAAACTAAATGTCTGTCTGGGTTGGATACAATGGCAAACTTTGATTTTGTCGGTGCACCGCTTATAGCTGTTGCTATATTAGATGCTGTGAGCACACCATCGGATGTATCCCAAACGTAAATTCCACCATCAATGTCTTGGGCAATCAAATCTTCTCCCCAAGTATCTATCGCCCAGTTTCTAAGGGCAATGGTCACTGTGGAGGATGTCGTTGGTGTATCCCAAGTATTGGATGAGTCCCACGCTCCTGTTCCCCATCCATATCCAATCAAAGCCTTGTCTCGACCTGCCGTTGTATCATAAGCTACCGTGCAGTTTCCTGTCGTGGAAACGGATGAAGAGGCATTCGTTCCAATATCCACCGTATAAGTGGATGTTGTTGGCACGGATGCTATCTCGTATTCACCGTCCACAGTTCCTG
>Ga0080013_1002267_pt1 | contig 23036 bp, 11 predicted proteins | sample ETNvirenome_6_85_FD_69236 | JGI IMG/M metagenome (GOLD analysis project Ga0080013, IMG submission 69236) | Marine viral communities from the Pacific Ocean - ETNP_6_85 (SPADES assembly) (version 2) | ecosystem: Environmental > Aquatic > Marine > Oceanic | place: Pacific Ocean | collected 2013-06-19
CAGCCTCTATTAGGTCCCCCGAAGCGCCAACACCATATTCTACTTGTAGCCTCAGGCGAACAGCATGATAATCATCTTCATTCATTTCGGAGAGAACGTTCGAAAGTTCTTCCTTAATAATTTTTCTTAGTCTTTGTTTTGTGATTTTCATGATATATTCCTTAAAGCAGTGAGCCTACGATCATTCCTGCGACAAGCGCACCAGCACTGTTAAGCGCCAAAAGAACATAAACCTCGCGGGATCCCTGCAGTAACAAAAGCTGCTTTGCAAAAACCATGGTGTCTGATAATAACTGTTTCATTTTAAATTCCTTTATACTGACATTGCAAGTGTCAATAATAAATAGTTGTCTGGAGTGATAAGGGTCGCATTTTCCAGGCATTTCTGGAATTGTTCCTTTTCCATCGAGCCAACATCTTCGTTATCCCCGATATTTACCTTCCAAACCTCAATATCAAAATCCAACAAAGTCTTGATAATCTCAAGCTCCTTCTTCTTCGCGTCTGGATCCAAGGCAACATAAACACCGGCGTCTTCTTTGACAATCTTACGAAGCAAAACTGAATGCTGATTTAGAGTAGAACCCAGGATAGGGACCGCATTGCGGCCGGCCACAATCGCATCAAAAATGCCTTCGACTAAAACAATATCCGAACTCCAATCTACAAACAGATCGTTGAATATAATATTCTTGCTTGCTGGCGGGTTCTTATATTTCGGATAATAAGCGCGGTCATACGATCTAGAAATGAAATAGTTCAAATCACCTTCATCGTCAAACGACGGAATGATGATTCTGCCTTCATATTCTCCTTCGCTACAATAGCCCATCTTCCACCAAATAATATCTTTTTTGCTGACCCCTCTCTTGCGCAAGTAGTTCCGTGCAGCAAAGCCAGTGGGCGGCACATCCTTATTTGTTAGGGTCACAAACCCTTCTGGCATTTCAAGTACTTGTTTTTCTTCAACTTTCTCGGAAAACAAATCTTCGAGCTTATCACACTCAACGACGTCTGTGATCTCTCGCCAACGGGATTTGTCGTGGTTTGTGCCGAAACGACGAACAACACGATATAAGTTCTTACCGCGAGTATCGCATACCCAGCACTTGTAATAGCCTTTATCTAGATTTACCGAGAACTTGCGCTTATGATGATCGCAGTAGGGACACTTGAAGAGAAATTCGTTATTGGTCCGATAATAGGACCCCAGCACATTAGCCAGTATTTTGAGTTTCTTGTCTTTCATTTAGCCAGCCTGCCTTTGCAATAATATAACTATCGGACCGATCAGTATAGCCGGCCTTTGGATTTCCATGTCTTGTATATTCTATCTCAAAACCGGGCACGCTGTCAACAACAAACTGCAACGAAACAGCTTTTGCTTTCTGGCCCTTGGGAACCTTGACGCCGCAGAGCTTGCGCGCAGACGTAGCAGCAAGATAATGAGGTTCATCTCCAAAGATATTATAACAGATCCACGATACAATGCCATTTATTTTTGATAATAACGAAAGCGTTTGTGCTGAAGAAAACCCGGAACGGAACGACTGAAGGGATTGCTCAACGTATACCTTCTCTATAAAATAGTTATTCCTGATCACATTAAGGGTGCCTTCAATTTGGGCGGCCTTTAAAAAGAAGTTCTTTTCTTTTCGTAGATCGATATGATCGCAAATAACAATATTACCTTTGGTGTCTAATATAGTGTAGCCGGTAATGCTGGTTGATATGTCTAAACCTAAGATCATAAAGCTATGATATCAGATGTCTAGCTTAATCTTAAAGGTAAAGTCACGCTCGACAGTCTTCTTGATGGGGGTTGCCACCTTGGCCAGGCCAATGAGGTTTTTGTTTCGGTCGTATATACCAATTTTTGATATATATGTGGTTTTTTCGAAGGAACCGGTGGGATCAGCATATGCCGAGCTGACTACGTTTTTTATAGGGCGCTGATCGCTCTCGATATATCCCGACGATCCTGTTGAAATATATAGCATATTGCTGGCGGTTGCTTCTAGATACGTTGGATTGTTGGAGTGATTAAGCTCTCCTTTAGGCGCTGTGGCAAACATTGTCAATACTTGAGTATTAGATGTGCCGCTCATCTGCATAACAAATGCGGAATTTGGTGCCGTTATAGATCCCGAGATGGACTGAGCAACATATATCCACTTGGGATTGTCTGAGCCGGCGGAGGTATAGACATCAGCGCCATCACTTAACAACGCAACCGCCCCCGTTAAGATTAAAAACCCCTCGTTGTATAAAACAAGTCCCACCACGTCATTGGTGGTGCTACCAACTCCATAAGTTTGAATAAGCTCTCCGTTTCTATTGGTGTCTTGGGCCCGCGCAATTAATGAGCCCGTGAAATAAAACTCTAAATTAACAGTTCCTTTTTTGATTTGACTTCCATAAAAAATACTCGGGATACTTACAAGCCCCAAATCCATGCTATCAAAGTCACGATTATGTCTCCCCGCGCTTATATCTTTTGCAGAGGATGAATATATAAAATGAGGGGATAAATATCGATAATAATCGATTGTATTCTTAAGTGCCAGAAGGTGCGATACCGAACCATTAGAAAGGATTGTCGGGTCGTCGCCTGACGCGGACGACGCGGCGATCACCGGAGAAACATACCGAGGTGTTGCGGCCAAATAAAGCTCCTTACTTATTGATGCAGTATAAGGATAGGAGGAGCCGGAGATGATGTCTCCCGGGTTCGAACTAATAAAGCTAGCTTGTGTGTTGGTTCGAAAATTCAGCCGAGAGCCATCTTTAACCATCCATGGATAAATTAAGCCTGTATTGGCGACCTTAGATAGGCCAATAGTGCCGGCGGCTTGTGATGTCGATCGATCAATATTTACCTCATATAAAGAAATACTACCGGGGTCCGTGCAACGAATGGACCCGGTAAAGGTGCCTGATATATTCGGAGTACTATTATAGTATGATGAGCCGTTATAAATTACAAATTTGACTTCAGGAAATAACTTTAGTGTATTAGTGAATACATCATTTTTGTCAAACTTGTAATAAGACATAGGGTGTCCATATCAACATTAATAGTCTAATCTAACTCTTATGGTCACTTCTGTGGTCGGGTCGTTCTTCAAGGGTTCCGAAAGTTTTGCGACGGCCAAGAGTTCATTGTCGGCCGAGTAAAGCCCCACAGTCGTAATATATGAAACTGGGTTATCCTGCGCTGATGATTTAACCACTAATTGACTTGAACTTAAGTAAGTTGGATTAGAAGAATAATTGAAATCGTCATGATTAACTCTGCAGAAGTAAATAGTAGAGTTTAGTTCCGTAGTGTTGTTGAGCGAAAGGTTATACATTCTATGTCGGAACGTATCGCAATTTCCGGAGATACCGGACGCTGTTAGATTTTGTGTGACATTGCGTCCATCCGCATCCATAACTACAGGAGCTGTTAGAAGACTACCAAACACAGAGGCAGAAACAACTGCGATACCAGCCTGATAGTAAACGAGGCCGGCTGGTACGTACCCGGTCACGTCGACGCCGGCGGCGGCCAAGTTAGAGCCGGTGGCAAATAAAACACCATATTCGCCGGCCGGTGAGTTGATTTTATAACCACTTGATCCGCTTTTGTCGACCAATTTTATAAGATCGCCGCTATCCACATCGCCGACACCGAATGGAGTAGCATACGCGGCTCGCGTACCGAGTTGAAGGCTAACGCTTCCCTTCTTAATTTCATCTTTTGTTAGGAGTCGCGTGAGATTAATGAAATAGGCTTCGTTAATTTTTGTTGCCGTTCCCACAAAATCGCCATCTTCGTCAAATCTTCGGATAACTGAATTTTGGTCGAAGCCCGCAAGGACTTGAGCCATTTCATTATACATATTTATTTTTTTAGCATTATCAATTGATGTCGATGATGACAGCCCCGACTCTGAAGAATATCCCACTGACAGGTCAAACACATGGTTCGCGGACGAACTAAGGAAGGGGTAATCATAAACTGCCTGAAACATGCCGTGTGAAAAGTTCTTGATGTTATTGTCGGCATATGTTCCAGAGACAATGGCACCAGTAAGAGGAATTGCCTCATAAATCAGGTTTCTCGTCGATGTAACATCGTTGGAAGGGTTTATTTTTTTGAATGTGGTCGCCATAATTTTATCCTTATACTGACTTAATGATTCTTACCGGTATGTCAACCCGGTAGCCGGTATTTACGCCCGTTACACGCACGTTCGTATCTATAAATCTCCATGTTCCGGCGGCCAAGTTGTTACCAGCGGCGTTGGTGAACTCGGTGTTGCTCAAAGTTCCCGTCTTTGTAAATAAATAATCAGCTGTTCTCGTCTGCAAAGAGGATCCTAAACGGAACTTCAATTTTGTTCCCCGCGGGCCGACAATTGAGGACGCCTGGGTGCCACCTATGTTTTGAACAAAATCAGCAGCATTTCCATTGGTATATATACAGTAATACGAAGCGATACTATCATCATCAACGAAAGAATGTTGAGCAGGAGGCAAAGCGCTGTTGGGGCCGAGAGTCTGCGCATTTTTGGAGGGATGATAGAGTTGCAAGAGTCGATTGTCTATTTCTAAAATATACTTTGTTTCGAGCAAATCTATGGGGATATCTTCTTCTGAGCTTAAATCGGGGGTATTTAAGCCCTGGTCGAGCCTAATATGAGAAAGAGTGTCATTTGGTTTAAATCCGTTTAGAATTCCTACCCCTAACGTGCCTAGGTTAGCTACTGTAGCCTTGTCAGCTGCTACGGCAAAAATCCCAGAAGAATGCATTGCACTAGAAAATCCGGCATCTGTGAATAACTTCATCACTGCCATGTGCCAAACATTTTGCCTGGTTATAGTTACTAACTTCGACTTTAATAGAGAAGTGTTGTTAGTAAAAGCCTCAAGAATTGGTGTCTGCAGGATCGTCACGTCATAATAAGGAGAGCCGTTTGAATTATTCTTGTCGTACAAACCATAATCTATCTCATCATCACCAAGAGCAAACTTCTTGAGAACAAACGATCCGTCTGCCAACGATATTCGGCGCCTTCCGGCATCCGTTAGAACTGCGTCTAAAATTATATCTCCTGAATTGTCTAAAAAGCCCATACTTTTAACCTCTCTACATAAATAGTTGAATAAATGATATTATTCCTATGGATTAATCACTCCCGTGTTTTTGAATAGAATATTTAAGTCTATTTTTTTATTACTCTTCTTACTCGTTAGTCTTACTTTAAATGTTTTGCCCCAACATGTGTCGCCGGATCCCAACAAGTTATCACCAGGATTGGTGGTGATCTGTGAATTGGAGGCGGGCATCTCTGAAATACTCAGATTGCCAATCGAGGGCTCAATATATACGTACTTTCTGCCGGCTTTGGAGTTATCTGCACTTATATCCGTTTCGAGCATAATTGCCTTTGATATTAAATAGACCTGGCCCGCATTATCTACCAATTCTACCTCAAAAATATGGGTAGGGTTTGAAAAATTGTTGTGCACATCGATAGCGCGGAAGCAATAATAATATTTAGTATTTGGCTGAATGCTATCGACGTAGGCAACACCCGATGCCCTTTTTGTAGAAGTCACCTGGGCAGCTGCGATGGCATGTGGGTTTTGCGGTGTATCAAAATCGGTATATGAAGTTGGTTTTAAGGTGGTTCTAAGAATTTCATATCTTGTCGTTGGATCGTCATTTCGATAAAAGATCGGAGGCAAGTCGCGCCCGTTGAGCACTTCGTCAGGGGAATAGTAAATGCTATGCTGAGACGATATTTGTCGAGCGAGTTCTGGTGCATCGTCGGCTCTGACCAACACAGGGGTCGTTTGGTATTCGCCAATATTCGTATTTAGAGATAATAAAATCTTGTTATTAACCCCAGCATATGGAACAATATTTATGTTAGGTGGCAACGGAGGCTTGTCCGTCATGGTCACCACCTGGGATGCATAATTCAAAAGAGTTGCTGGTATGTTCGGGCCGTTCAACCAATATACATCACCTCGCGGAGCCGGGCCGCCAAGAGGCGGATCTGGTTGGGCATATCCGTGTGGGCCATCCCTAAATTTTAGGGTAGACCTCTTCAGGGTTCGCATGGTTATAAGAGGATGAACATAGAGCACATCAATTAAATATTTGATTATAAAACTGTTGGAGTCTCTTGCTGATGCAGAATCCGCGGGGCCGGGGAGATGAGCACTGGGAGTTATCTGATATCTTACCCAAGTGTCTAGATTTGTACCATCAAATATGCTCGAATCTTCGAACTTCTCATTAACTATATCGACAAAATCTTGTACTGATATCGTTGATGTAGAGGACAGCTCAATCGGGCCGACTGAATATTCATTTTTATATACTTCGCCTTCGTCCTCGTAGAGCCAACTTTGTTCTATATCTACCCACCAGTTTGTTGTAGCCATGATAAAATTCCTAGTCCCCCATCCAGGACGTCGCGAGGAACGTTTGATTTGGTGGGACAATTCCATATTCTTCTAGCGCCCAGGTCAGCTGTTCCCCTACGGCCACGCGGTCGGCGGCGGGCCACGACCCGGCGGCGGCATGTCCGAACGATAGTTGCACTTCCCAGCACGTCATAATCACAGTATCGAGCGCGCATGCCTCGGTCAGTTCCTCGCCGAGCGGGCCTGGCGCGGACGACATGTTGGCGAAGTCTCCGGCGGCGAGCCACTGGCTCATATAATCTGCGGCGAGAGGGCCCAAGACCTGTGTGAGAAAATATAGGAACTGCACCGTTCGAGACACCAAGTACGTCGGTGAGAATGTCCCTGCGCAGTACGCCCAATCCTGAGTATTCCAGAGGGCCTCTAGATTCACAAAAGGCTGCGAGCTCAGGCCGGCGGCAGAGTCGATCGTCGTTTCCGGAGGGAGATCCGCTATTGTAATTGGCGCGGGCACAAAACCCCCAGACCAATTTCCATCAAAACCCTCGCCACTGCGAGCAATAAGAGGAATCTGTGTCCAATCAGTAGCCTCCGGAATAATCTTTGAAGTGTTATAATTAAAACCCATTAGGCCAGCCCGGGCTGCTTGTTCGTTAGTGTAGGTAGCCGTAGAAGTGGTATAAGGCTCGAGATCCCAGCGGCTCCAGCGATACACATAATAGCCGGCCCACTTCATCCTGCCCGCCGGAGACGGAAGTTCGCCATCTTCAGCGACGTATGCCGCGGCCTCTTCGCATGCGGAGCCAGTACCCTGGCATGGCGGCGGGGAAGACAAAGCAGGAGACCAATCGCTAGAAAGGGGATCCGTACTTATTAGCGCATATGTCGCAGTATTAAGGTAACGGGGATCCTCAGGTGCAAAGTAGCCCATAGCATTCCCCATGGCGCGGCCTTGTTGTCTGGTAGTATTAGAAACTACCGTGGCAGTATTTGGGTGATATCTATATTTATTCCCGAATACCAAGCGCACCTGTTTAATAGAATACGAATATTGAACTCCATATTTAATTTGCGTATCATAATAAACGACGCCTTTCTTGTTTGTGTTCCTTATATCGCGACCAAAAAATAAAGTTTGTACTAAATCGTCTGGATTTGCAATGGCTCGCTTCTCGACTACATACATGATTGGCTCAGAAACGCATTTCTGATAGCCCGTTGTATTAAGGCCGCGGAAAAAACTACTAAACTTTCTAAACCGGTCAGCAATTGCTCTAGTTGCGCCATCCAAGATTGCCAATTTTCTGGCTTCAACATCGTGAAAATACTTTCTTATAGGATTTTCTGCTTCATCAAGCAGCGGCAAATTCGCAGCCCTGCTGGCAAACCCACCTTTCAATACATTAAAATTAAAATTATTGGCCGCGTCGGCGCCGGCATTGCCAAAATCATAATGCTCCGCCAGCTCTTCGAGCGCGGATGAAAATCCTGGATTGGTACTGGGAAGGCTCCAATTATATAAAAAATCTTCCAAATTTATTAATACGTCAGCGTGGCCCGAGCGCACGACGCGATGAGCAGGATCCGCATGGGCGTCTGCGACCGTCAGATCAAGAACTGTTCTCCCTGTCGAACCAGTCAGTGTAGGGCTCCCGTAACTATGTATGATGAATAATTGCAGGAGTGTTAAAAGTTGCTCTGCTCCATCGATACCGGCGCCGGATTGCTGAGCAACTCGTTGGAAGAAGCCATCAGCGAGGGGATATTGATTTGTGTATGGAATTACTACCTTGTTATAAAAAGGATAGTTGTCCCTAGTTAGCGCATCAGGGGTCGATTCTCCTCCGGTTCCGCGGGTTCGGCTAATTTTGGTGTTGATACCTTCCAAGAAGCCGGCCGCAACTTCAGGCGACAAAACTGCTATATTTTTGTAGGAACCCTCAATAGATTCTTGTAGGCTTTGCAGACTGCCGTTTGCTCTAATCGAATCCAGCTGGTTTAAATAAAATTGAAAATATCCCTCAGAAATTTGTTGATAGTCTGTCGAAATTTGTACATTACTTGAAGTAGCCTCTAAAAATACGTCCGACATTGTGAAAGAGGTCGCCCCTAAGCCCGTCTGAACTCCGTACGGCACAACCCCATTGTTAGGTGAGGCTAAACTATAGTTCATCTCGATCATATAATAGTTGGGTAACATCGGTTCCGGAAGGTCCAAAACTGCGGGCTCGTAATCTGGACTAGTATCTAAATAAAAATTATAGATAGGATTGATTTCTATGTTGTACGTCTCGTCTGAATCGCCGCTGGGAATGTGTTGTATACTTTGGAAAGTATGATCAAAGTGGGTGTGGTCCCAAAAGGCATCTCGCATCAATGGAGCAACCGTCGTCGTTGATCCGGCCATCCGGGGGTCGCCGGCCTGGAGGCCTTCGGTGGCCAGATCCCCTGTAATTGAATCAGCAAAATATTTAACAAAGTAGGGGCGCCCCGAAAATGGAGTGCCCTCCATTTCTTGCTCCAATAGGCTTTGCATATTTCCCTGGGCGGCGGCATCGACATATGATGAGGTTATCAGCAGGTTCCAGTCTTCTTTATTAAAATAAATCGAAAATGAGCCCTTTTCTGCCCAGTTGGGAATCGGGTCGCGAGGGTCGCGAAGCTGCCCGACGAGTCTATCGGCAAATTGGATCGGAGAATATGGAACATCATATAAAGGATTCATCCCCTCACTTATATCAGACTCATAAAGATATTTCCACGGCGAAGCAAATCCAACAGGATCATCCGGACTACCCCAATATACGCGGGCATCCATACGAATAATCCCGGCATTTGCCCCGGCTGTGCTGGAGTATAGTGCCGGTATAAACCCGAGACTATCCCGAAGCCTGTCTGTGCTCTTCCAATTATTTCTTATAAGAGGATGAAGTACATAATTCTCAAAACGACTTTTCTTGTTTAAGCCAAGCATATCAGTGTCTATATAGACAAGGTTGCGGGTCGTTGAGGGGTCGGCGGCCATCTTAATAATTTCCTCTGGTGCGTCGAGTACGTATGGGGGCGGGTGCTTCCGAGGGTGCCGTGCCGGGGGCGCGGCGGCGGGTTGTCGAAGCAGAAGGAGTATAGATGACTCCATCTGAACATGTATATTCTGTCAACACTCTGTCTCCTGCGGCTTTTATGTTAAGTATACTACCCATAATAGTATTATTTAACTGCTGTCTTAAGGAGTTTATTGTTTTCTCGAATTGTGGCGTTATATCGCGGCCGTTTAATCCCGTGGGGCCCACAACAAAAAAAGAATTATAATTGGGCAACTTAAATCGATTTTTAACATTTAAGTTGCGACCTGCAGAAGAAAGGCGACACAACAGAGGGCGGCGCCCTTTTTCTATCCCGTCAAGGGCTGCCTTATCGAGCGGCAACCAATTGGGATCCTTTATTCCTATTCTTCTATTATATCCAGCCAAATATTCCACCTTAACTATCGAATTAAAATTTATATTTTTTTCAAAAATATTTATCCGAGAGAACCTTGCACTACGTCGCCCAGTATTTCGTAGTTCTGCGCCGGCTAAAGAGCTATCAACCTTATATACATTAACGGGAGTAGCCGGCTTAAAACCTTGCGCTGCTTCCGAAACAAGATTTTGTACTAGAGGAACTTCTCCTATTTGATTGTGGGCGCCCCTAATAACTGCCCTATGACGCAGAGTAGAATCACCTTCTTGCGCTTCTGTCGCGCTATAGGTAGATGCAAATTCACTGGTCGATGGAACATATTCTGTTACATCTACAACCGACTGAGCAGCTGGCGTGGTTTCGCTGATCAGGTCTCTTAACTTTATGTTTTTTCGTTCATAGGAAACCCCCTCAGTATGAAGAATTTCCTCAATCTGAACATTTCGACGATCTAACAATGAAGGACTTCCAATAAAACTTCTATGTTTTGAAAGAGGTGCCGTATTTGCGTGCAATAAATCAAGCGATTGAATGAAGTCCATGTTCCTCTGTGATCTGATATCGCCTGTTGGAGTTTTTACAGAATCTGGAGAGAGGAATCCGAACTTATTGATAGTGGGGCTGCTTGGATCTGGGACTTCATATTTTTCAACCTCTTTGGATATTCTATCTCTATACTCTTTCGCCGTAATCTGTCCAAAATTGCGGGTCATCTCTTGAAAATCAGCACCTAAATAATCAAAGCCGGCATCTGATCTGGCATCGTTAAAATATAATTGTTGGGATGTTGATCGAAAATGTACTCTTCTTCTTCTGGCGCTTGAGGTACCGAGCTTAGAATTGTATGACTGAGGCGCGGTGGAGCCGCCTACGGTCGGGGTACCGACTGTTTTTTCTAGTTGAAAAATATATTGATTTATTATCTTTTGGAACATCAAGAGGGACTCTGCGCTCGCGGCTGACGGATCAACTAGTGCCATGAAATTCTTGAGGATCGAGGTAACATCAAATTGACCAATGCTATGGCCACGCAAAAATACCAAACTCGATGCGTACTCAATTAGCACTGCTCTCCATTTCTCAGACCCCTTATCGTCAGTAAGAAAAGATGTCACATACGTTTGGGGATCATATTTTTTCTTATTATAATTGAAAAATTTTAAAAGATATTCGTCAAATTCAACCATTTTAGCTCTTAGTCGAGAGATCATTTTTTTAACTGCTGACGCCGAGTTATCTACAATTTCAATTTCTACACTATAAGCATAGCTACCGCCGGGAGATACATTCGCCATATCGACGTCGCAAGCCAACATTTCATAAATATTTGGAGAGGCGGAGCGGGCCGCATGCAGCACCTTTACGGTGCCAGCCGACAAACTAGCAATTTCTGTCCTCTCGCTGGCGGTGCAACTATTGTTGGGAGGAGCGCCACCAGTCGTGGTCAGTCGATTTCCCATACTTTCTTGATCTATCGCCTCTCGATATACTTTTATTCCCTCAATCTGGGCGGTCGACAGTAGTGATTGAGAGTTTTTAAACAAGTAAGATAAGTCCGCATTGTGTTCCACAAATTGGCCTAAATCAAACGAGAAAAATATTTTTACAGCATTATCAGGCGCTCTTGAAAAAGATAGCTCTGATATATATGCATTCCTTTGTTGCTTTTTGGATTTTTTGAGATTATCCATCGGACCTTTATCTATTTGAAGAAAATCATTAACCGAAAAAACTCTATAATCTTTTATCTTAAGATTGGGCACCTTTATGGAATCAACTGCGGGATGAGCATCGACAGAATGGTAAGCGCCGACCATAAGCTGCTTTGGAGATCTACGATGAACAGGGGCCCCCCATACATCTCCCACTATACCATAGCGCCCCACAGCTTGTGCCAGCCTAAAAATATTTGTATGCAAAGGGGGGCGGCCGGATAGGAACACTGTCTCTATTGCTGGTCTGCTAACCTTAAGTTTCTTTCCCTGGGGGGTTCCTCCTTTTTTCCCTTCGCTGCTAACACTATTTGTGGCCGCCACCACACACAGATAGTCTAACTTATCAGTATATTTAACAGTTAAGGGTACCAGAATAGTCTGGTTATAAACAGGAGGGGCGCCCGGGTTATAAAGGAATGGGCTCATATTATTTTTGCTATAGCCTAATGGGATATTCTTCGACAATGCTTGATTACTTTGTGAACCCTGTATCAGACTTCGAATCCCATTTCTCTCTTTATCCATCTTTATTATTTTCATGTATGTTTGGCTTTGGATCGCCGATACATGTAGACTAAAAGGTTCCGAATCTACGTTACGAATGTTTTGTAAAATAATTTTTAATTGTAGTTTTATAGTTTTCTGTTTTTGTTCGCCATCTTCCATCTCTGATGGAAATATAATTATTTCCTTAATTAAAGGTATCGGGAGCGCGGCGTCGTCGCGATTTTGGTACATGCCGGGGGCGACGTTCAACATTAACAAGGATCCTCGTTGTCTGTCTCATATAGGTCTCGCGCTAAGCGTACGTTAACAGACGAACCATTAAGGGCGCCCATATTTAGGCCCAGTGTACGAAGAACATCCCCAGGAAGTTCTGCATCAACCAACAAGTTCATATAATACTCAACATTGGTGTCCGACGCCATGATATCTCCGGGTTCGAGATCTTCGAGGCCGCTGGGCGCCATGAACTGTTTCCGAATCAAAGCTCCGTCAGAAGCCGAGAGAAACACCTCAATATCAAAGTTCTCTTTTTGAAAAATGGTGTTATCCTCTCCAACTTCAAGAACCAAATAGTTCTCTTGTACATATAGCCGCACATTAGAGTCCGACTCAAACTGCTCCATCTCTACAAGATTTCCCGCTGTGGTGCCGAGATTTTCGTCTGTGGTGCTAAAAAAAGTTTTATAATCGATTGTAATATCGAGCTGTGGAATGTTGCGAACAAGGCCTTTGGCTAAACCGACATCGCTCCCAGTTAAATTTACAGTATAATAATTTTGAGTTGAGACAACCTCGTTTGCCAAGCACTTAAGGCGCCAAGCTGGTGCATATTGTGTTTTTATGTCACTCGTACCAAGAGGATCCATTCCAATAAAAAATTTCTGTCCAAAATGTGGCGTATCCTGAAATGCATTTACAAAAGCAACAGAATTTTCTGCCACCAAGGTGGGGCCACCGGATTCTAGTTGTTTGTTTTGAACTTGGCTGAGAAAATCCGACACACGACTCTCGGCTGACGTAGTAAACCGCTGGACCCGAAGGGCCGGTGTCTCATACTTTATTCGACGATCTGTTTCGTTCTGGCTCTCCACAACGCCGCCGGCGGTGGAATCATACATAATGTCGTCATCAAAAAACGCATAATATGTTGGGTCCAGATTGCCTTCCTGAAGCAGCCTCTTGCCATATTCAGTGAGCTGAAAATCAAGTACGTCTTCTTTTTTGTTGAAAAACTCCATTTTATATCCTACTCATCATCAAACCCAGGATCAGCAACTGTTACCGGATTTCTTATATTAACATTAACGTCCCCGACTATTTCAGTCCTGGTATCTGGGTCATCTGTTAAGTCCGCCGAAACATACTGAACTGCCTCATCAATCTTAACTAGTTCTACGAGGGAGAAATAATCATATGGCCAGTTGTAGGAATGCCTTATTTGGTTGCGGAGAATTCCTCTCCAGGGGCCCACGTTATCCGTCACCAAACTTCGTCGATACATCTCATAGTTCATCGGAGCGCGTTTCTTCACTTTAAACACCATCCAGCGAATGTCCTCAGAACCTGCCATAAGAGCCTTTAGTATCTCAGCCTCTTCAACGACCACCTCCTTTTGCTTAAACGACTCGCCAATATTGGGAGGCAAGCTCTGCCACATATTCGCAATATCCTGCTGGTTAATATATGCGGAGAACTCAAACGCATACATATGTATTGCATCGACATCCTCGCTGCGTGTAAAGTCAAATTTTGGCGGAAATACGTATTCGTCCATGAGCTTAACCAAATTCTGATATGTACTCTGCTGAGCTATCGGCTGGCCGCGATCGCGGGGAACAAGCTTAAAGAACTTTTTGCTACCGAAGCGAGATCGTTTAAATGGCACCGCGATAATAGCCTCTTTTAGTGTGTTACTGTTCTTAACGCTTCCTATCCTGGCTACTTGTTCTGCTTCCATGCCCACAACGGCTGCCAACGACTTCCCGGGGCTAGAGTCTTGTATCTTAGCAAAAACACCAATATCTGTGGCGGTCGGAATAGAGCCATACTGATGCCACATACCGCGGGTGATAATTGCATCGGCACTAGATGTGCCCGCGCCCACAGTCGAAGCCGGGGGAGTCGAATATGAAACGCCGGCAAAATTAAGAATCGGAGTTTCAAACTTAGATTGAATTAACCATGTCTTCTTCTGTGTATTTGTTCGGGTGGGCACCGAAGCATAATAGTCAGTTAAGTTGAAGCAACTATCAAGCTGCATGCGAGGATCTCTAGTGTGGTCGGTATCGGCGGCAACAGCTAGATCAACCGTCTGGGCTCTCGCATAGGTAATGGTGGTGTTGGCAAGAATGTCATCAAGAGTCGGAACTCCGGAAGATGTGGCGGTAAAGGCAAAGGTTGCCTGACCAAGTCCGGCAAAATATGGTGGCGTAACATGCGAGAAGCTAGCTGAGTGTGAGTCGAGGTTTCCTAGGCCGTCGGCTTCTTTTGCAACTGGGGCGCCGAAAGCTGTGGTACGAGTATACATTTCAAAAGCGTTTCTATCGACGGAACCTGTAGCGTCCTGCGTTCTATATAACGCCATGACCATCTTATATGTTGTGTCCTTCGTTACCGCCTTAAAATTGTCCTCTCGCTCGGAGACAAAAGACGTCAAGTCGCCCTTAAAGAACTCGGTTGTCCCACATAGGAAATTGTCGGCCGCAAGGGTATAAAGCCTCTTGCCCTTCAAGTCTATATTAGAAATACCGGGGGCCGCGGTGCCGACGGCCCTCAGTGCAGACTTCTTAAACCCAGTATCATAAATGCTTGATCCTGTAATATACTGCTTGTTGAAATATTGAGCTGGCTTGTATATAGCCTCGAAAGGAATTTTCTGTAGTGCCCAGCCGGTGTCATCGGACGAACCTGTTCCAAGTGCGAGCACAGAGTCATTAAAGTCAATGTTGCCCTCTGGTAATGCTGTCACAATTGAGTTAGTAAATAAGGCCGCCCTATTTATCGGAGTGGAGCCGGTTGATACCGCAACAAAATTGCCCACGGCGATGCCCGATTTAATAGTGTTGTACATAATTCCCGGAGAATACATGGGCTCTAGAAGGGTGCGCCACGCGAGAGGAGCATCATCGGCTTCCGTCAAAGTAGTTGTGTTAATATAGTCAGCATATGATCGCGAGAACAAAGTCGCAAGTTCAAGAGTTCTTTCTGCCGGATAGAAACCCTTATAGGGAAGGAATTTAAGAAGTGCGTTACATTTAAGTGAAACCTTAAACCTATTGATCTTAAGATCCTCTGACCTCTTTTCGTTTATCGCGTCATCTATCACATCAAAGTACTTAAGAAAATCAGAGTTCGTATAGGTTTTATAAAAGTTGTCCTTTGAGCTATCGCTTATTGACGCTCCAGTTAGTTGGAAAATATTATTTAGATCTGCCAAATAATCGCCGTCATTTGTTTCAACATAATCCTCGATTAATTCGCTTATTCTAAACTCTGGAATTATTGAGTGGTCCTTTCCTACTCGCGCTATTAAATTGCTATAGTCTGCATATGCCTCATGAGGCTGCTTGGCAGCTTGAGAGCCCGCCAGCCACTCGGCGTCTCCGGCGAAGACCGTTGCTCCATCCGGAGCGCGGCCTGCAATAACCCTCATAGCGTATGTTGCTGCGCCAGAAATGTTTGTATAAGAGCCCGAGAATCTCGAATATGAATTCATCAGTTCGCCGGCGCCATCAGTGGCGCGTGTAGAAGAGGTGCTGGTGAAGTTATAGTGACCATCTAGAGGCCAAATACTAGTATTATGAATTGTATTTCCTTGCGAGTTGGCTTTGCCTCCATATTCTTTACGCAATTTGCGGCTTGGGTTCCAAATATCGTCTATCGTAAATTCAGTTCTTCTTCGAACAACGTTCCTATAGGCATTTATTTGAGCCGGATAGAGCCTTTCAGAATATACAACAACTGTCGACAACTCACTAGCAGTAAGGAAAGTAAAAGCTGCTCCCAAGGCGGTTTCATATAAATTTGGCCTCGGTAGATTTAACCTGTTGTTGAAAGCTTCATGTGAAAAATGATCAAAGTTGGTACCATACGTAATCTTCGCCACCCCATTGTTGAATATTCTTGATGTGGGTGTATTATCTTCTGTATAAATTACAACTGGGTGGAACCGAGAACTAACTGGCTGTTCTATATAATCATAGAATTCCCTCGAATATTTGGGTCTTACAAACTGGAATCCGACGGGAGTTAGCGGAACAAGAGGAGCCGGCAAGAGGGTGCCTATAATATTTTGTCGACGAAGTTGCTGCGGTACCTTGGTTTCGCCTGTGCGCAGCTGTTTCCACATAGGATATCCGTAAGGTCCGTTGCGGTTAATCATAAGTGCATTAAAATAATCTGCTCCATTATCAAAACTGGGGGGGATCCAATATGAAGGATTTTGATATGAAGCACTGGCATTAGCGTCTATTGGGAAACCTAAAAGATGGTAGGTGGAGGCTGAAACCGGATCGATCACAGCATTCGTAATCCCAGCGAAGTTAGCCTCCGCATAAGCGCCAGTCACCATTAACTCCGTTAGACTCCCAGGAAGACAGCGACATGACGACGTATCTAGCCCATAAATTCTTTGGTTTTGTGCTAGCGAAGAAGTAATCCAGAGATATTGTTGCTCAGATCGAGGAATCGCATGCTGAACGAAGAGGTTGTCATATACTTTGCTGTCTGCATACCCGGCTGATGAACTTACTATAATGGTCTTTGGGTTTCTGTTTGTTTTGTGCCATGATGGAGTCTCAGAATATCCTGGGCCTCCATCAATTCGGGTGCTAGTAGCAGTAATGCGCCCATACGCCGCATCGATGCCATACTGTCCGCAGTGAAGGGTGGCAAGCTGATTGAGGCCTCGGAGCTTGCTGAGCTGGTCTTGAGGGATAATCGTGCCAACGACAGATGGATCCGCAGAAGCAGACCCAGATAACCCGTAATCAATAACACTCCGATTACGATAAGGAAGCGCATTGTATGCCGAAAGCTCTTCGTGTGCTGGATCGAGATATCCTCTTGACATAACCTCATAGGACCCCGGCGAACTGAATCTATTAACAATAACCGTTTGGTTTGAGTTGGGTCCCGATCGAGTCGGTAATTTATAATTTAGAGCACCACTAGTATTTTCTGTTGGGCTATCAGCCAACAGCGGAAAGCGGCCGCGGGTCGACAAAGTTTCTGGATTTAAAGCAAAATCAAATGTTTGCTTTCGGAAAAATAAATCATTGGTCGTGCGGCCGGCTGTTTGAACCACTTGATAGTTTTTTTGATAATTGCCAATCTTGTTGTGCATTATTGTGCCCGAAAGCCGGGTACCCACCGGTGCAGTCGTCATCAAAATATTTTTAATACTAACAGGACGCTTTGCCGTTTCATCTCTGAATCTTTGCGCAGTTGCCGACTCGCTCAGGAAACCCAGTGGCGCTCCGCCAAACGGAGTATCAATAAAGGGGTAGTTGGGAGGAACGATACCAAGAGCACCGGTTGCTCCAGACGGCGCAAATGGGGCGGCGCCGAATGCAAGACCAAGCTCAATCCGAAATCCTTCGGCGCGGTTAAGCCTTGTGTCGGTTCCATCATTTAATTCGGTGTGACGATAATAACGACCTCCCACAAATTTTTCAGTAAAAGGTCCTTGAAGGGGGATATCTTGGTTTATAACAAAATCATTATGAAGATTGGTAATTGTAAGGCCGGGCTTATACGATCGGGAAATCTCTTGTTCATAAACGCTATAGGGCATCGATGACGAATAAAGGCTAAATGGAGCAATTGAATTGCCGTCCCTCTTGTCGGTAATACCGACGTCATAATTAATTCGCGGATTTAAACCAAAACCAAGCCTTTGTTTATACGGCGGGTAGAATACATCAGTGGTGCTTATCAGTTGTTCAACATCGGTATCAAACGATAACATTATGTTTCTAGGTATGTTTGTCAGCGTTATCAACGGGCCGTACGGGGCGGTGGCAGCAAATACAAAATTTACATTTTTGTTTGGTTTTGTGCCAACGCCCCCAAGAGGAACATAGCCCGAAGCACCAAAACGATAAGGTCTTGCATTTGATTGCCTTATTTGTGACTTAACGGTCTTAAGGACGGCGCCTCGGTGGTTGGCCGAAGAACTCATGATAGTATAGTCGCCTCCAGAAATGAGCTGGGGCTGGTTTCTTTCTGCTCTATATTTCCACCACAAATAATTTGAAGTCGGCAAATCATCAACGGGGGCATGAGTATCTTTCCATTTTTGAATGTTAGCTGGGGTAGATGACCCTATCTGGCGGTGCGTGGGTGCGTGGGTTGGATACAACCCTGTCCCTTGCGGTGCGTCGTCGGGGGATCCAATCACATCGCCATAATCGACGTTACTCGACAAAGCACTCTCAAAAACATTTTCTAGATGATCAACAAACTGAAATACATTCTGGTACTTATTCCTCTGAAGCGTTGTATTTTCGATTGTTGTCCGCACATTTTCAGCAAAGTCAGCCGAGGCCGGTACCAGCTGTCCAAGCATATACGAAAGCGAACTGTCGAACCACTTATAAAACTCATAAAATCTATCAAAATCAATCTCGTTGTTTCCAACCTTTTCAAAGAACTTCTGCCTCATAAAGTCTAAAGACTTATAACTCGATCTATATCTGTTAACCGGTTGCCCGATCATATTATTAAAGTCCTTTAGGGTTCCAAACATGTTGAGCATCTCTTCGGAGATCACCTTATACATGCTCTTTTCAAATGCAAAGAAATACTTTATAGGTCGTGAATCAATCTTAAAAACTTGCTGTTCATCTTCAGTAAGAACATTAACCGTCTCCGCCGGGGCAATCGATTCTAAATCATTCAATCGAGAAACCACAACAAATTCTTTTTTGATCGCAGACGTAGAAGATGGCGCAAAATCATAGCCCAATCCGGTATATTGTTTGCCCAAGATGGGCCCCAAGACGCCGTACCTATTTTGAGATATTGCCAAAGAGCCCGATGATTCATCGTCGACAACAAACTGGCCAGATGCATTGGAGCCAGTATTATTACTAAACTCCCAGTTAAAGACTAAAGTATCTTCTTTTTGTACATCTCCATAAGACGCACTTACATTGAATGGAAATGCATAAGCCGCGGGTTGTAGAGCACCATAATTTTCCGCATCTAGTGCATGTTGTCGGAGCGCAGTATCTTCAACATAGTCCAACCAGAAGCGGCAAGCATCCACCGCGACATCTGAGGGCTGTAAGACTGCACCAGTAAAATTCGTTCTGTGCGCACCGACAAAAAATCTCCTACTGCCCGTCATAAATCCTGCAGGAGGATTTGTAATACTACCCGAAACCGAAAAAGTATTTATAACTTCGCCGGCTTGAATCTGCGTACCTCGGAAAACGGCCGTATAATTTCCAGTCGCTCCTTCGTCGACAAGATTAGCTAGAGGATAACGTTCTGGCCTTATCCCTACCGATAGATTCCAGCGCGTGTCAGTATAAACATCCTGATATAGTGAGGAAGTGAGGAGGGGCATGTGTCCGCCGCTGGTACCCGATAAAACAAAAGTTATATTAGGAGAAAATTGCTCATCTCGAGATGCGAATACTTGAAAATTTACATCATCTGAGAGAGCCCAAGTAGTATCGGTCTCCCCCGAAGATGAGTGCATACCGAAAAGCGACGTGTATGTCCGGTCGCGCGGCACATCAGAAGAAATTACGCTGGTTTGGCGTGGCTTTTGTGGGAAAAGAACATCACATTCTAGAGTGAGGGCAAACCCTTCACTTAACTGGCTCACCGCTGGAGTATAGCCGGTGGAGTTGGCGTTTAGCGACGATGAGTAAGAAAATACAACAGCATTTTGGTTGTCTGACGTATTGAAATTTGCAACTCGATCATTTACTATGAGAGTGCGGCGATTTTCTCTATACTCATATTCAGTATTTCTGGCATACATTTGAAGCTTTATTAGTTCATCATCTATGCCAAAACAACGAATTAGGTTTCTAAACGATTTTTCTGTACCTTTTGATTTATATATGTATGTAAGATTGTTGTAGATATTTTGATAAATTATGTTTTTTGTGTCATTGAGAGACTTTTCATATATCTTATCTTCACTTCTATCAGCTAGTTTCTCAAGGACATCGGCATCAAGAAATATATTAGGAGATACAAAGCCATAAGAATCAAGAAGCTTGTTTGCAAACGGAAAAGGCTTGTTACTTCCGCTAACATATACGATATCCTTAAGCTTGTTCATTGCATCTATTTGCATATGCAATGTATCAAAATAGCTGGCCATTATTTGTGTAAGATATTTTACATTCTTACTGCCTTCTTCGTCTTCCTCGGTAATCCATGCAGGAATAGACTTGTATATAGATGAATTATTGCCGGCATCGTGATCAGAACCGGTTATGACAAGCTGTTCTTTAAGACTCACCACAGCTGGGTGAGTAGAATAAATAATTGGGTCCTTAAACTCTTTGATAGCAGCATTCGACAATACAATTGCTGACCCGGTATTTCTAGAACTTGTGGAATAACCTGTCCAGGTACCATTGGAAAGACGACCGGAATAGTCCAGTACCGTACTGTCTGTCGCCGTAACGCCCGTTATGCCTTCATTAAACTTGAAATAAACTCCTAAGTCCGTATTCACCTTTTGCTGAGTGTCCGAAAATGGTGCTGGGTCGGAATTGGTGCCGCCGCCAACCTGCGAAATCCAGAAACGGCCGATGTCCTTCGAGCTTCGTTGGGTTTTCCAATATCGAAACTCGTCTAAGGATCCACTAAGTTTTCCATATCCTGCGGCTGCCGGAGAAGCCAGATCCTCAGAACCAGAAGGAGGCGCAATTAATGCACCTATATAAGCTCGTAGGTTCGTCTGAGGGGCGTCAAGGAGCGGAACGCCGGCGTCGACGCCACCGCTCAGGCTTGTGTGAGATTGTTCATTATTCAAATCTCCATCAACATAAAAACGAGTTTGAATGAGTCTAGTGTTCGGGCGCTGTTTTATGCTGAGAGCATAGTGGTGCCACTTATTATCGGCCAACGAGGCTGTAGTAAAGGTAGAAGCTGCAACAGATGCCGTAACAACCCCAACGGTACCCGACTGAGCCGTAAGCAAAACCGGATTGAGGCCACTTGTTGTGCCGGTTAATTCAACCGTCAGTCGGGCATAGTCAGCCGAGCTGGAAGCTTCGCCATTCCATAAATCAAAAATAACTTCTTTTGGGGTGGCGGCGGGATAAAACTGATCTTTCTTGAGCCAAAATTCAACAGTTACGCCGTCGGTCGCGAAATTAAGCTGAAGATTGCTTCCGCGATTATTACTAGTATTGTAGTAGTTCGATCCAGTAAATTGTCCAGCGTATGGAGTCATCCCATCCGGGTTAGGATGAGGGCCCCCCTTGAGTGAAATATATTCAGGAGTCGATGGGTTCCCGTAGCCATCTGTCGAAATTCCCTTAAACGAAACCCCTGTCGCGGACATAAGCACATACCCATTAGTTCGCGGATATTTGTTGTCGAATAGGTATAGGTCTAAATAGGTGGAATCATTTTCCCACTCAAGTTTCTCTTTTAGAGAGCCATCATAAGGATATGTATCATAAATCCTCTCAACGGATTGCGCATAATATTCTTCAGCAGACCCATAGCGAGCAAAATTCTCCGGATGCGCGTAATTGACATTCGGAATAAACCTTTTCTCATGAACAATATCTTGCTCATGATATTGGATAGATTCAACTTCGTTGCCAATATCTGCCGCTGATTTGTTCGCCAGCGCATTAGTACTCTTGGCTTTATCAAATAAGGTTTTAAAGCTCATAATCTAAATATCATTCAACTCTAAATTTAAACGCTTGAGGCTGCTGCTGCCAGTCTCCTATGCTATCATTATAGTAGGATAGTTTTATCTCATACATATAACCAGACTCCAAGAGTCCTATGTCTAAATCAAAATAATTTCCTTCTTTATCATATGAAAGGTAGGTGCTCAAGTCAGAGCCAGTACCATAGGGAATTGCCACGTAGTTGTCTATAACACGTTGGACTGAGTACGATGCACTTTCTATAATGTCTGTGGGATTATTGGCTGTAGCCACAGTATAGAGGGTGGGGCTCCAATCCCTGTTTCGCACAAAGAACCTAAAGCGCGTCTTATCAGAAGAAGAATAAGACTTTTTAAGGTTTTTACACGAAGTAATCTTGCTAAATGTCGGCGCCGAGTCGTAAGTCGGCATCAACTCTGGATAAAAAGATCCCGTAAAGTACTCTGTACTGGCCAGATGCCACACGTCGTGCATGGCTTTCAAGCGTGTAGCGGCTGCCGTTAAAGCAACCGAGCAGGAGTATATACCCGCACTTATATGGCCGCCGGTGGCATTCGTGTCTAAGTTGGCAGCTACACCGCCGCCGACAGGTAAATTTAACTTACTTCCTAATGCAGTGCCTTCCGAACTAGAGTAAAAAGATACCTCTATATTGGAAGTTCCAACCGCCGGGATATTAACAAGGCGCCCTCGTATGTAGTTATACAAATAAATCGTATTTAAATTATCAGCAGCTGGTGCGAGGGAACTCGAATAATACACATTCTCCCTATCATCCTGAACGCGGGAGTCCCAACGAGCCTCAATAACCGGTCGCTTAAAAAAGAACTCTGTAGAGCGAGCAAAAAACTTCTTTATATAGTACGACTCTGTGGCGCCCTGCGGATTGTGGATAAGGCTCCCGTTGTTAATCCCTGTGGAGCTAGAATAATAGGCTTCTTGGCTGGCTGTTAAACGAATTCCAAATCCATAATTATTGCTATAGGCGGCATCGGCTCCCGAAATCCACTTTTCTATTACATCACTTACGTTTAATTCCAAATCT
>Ga0080013_1002268_pt1 | contig 23033 bp, 9 predicted proteins | sample ETNvirenome_6_85_FD_69236 | JGI IMG/M metagenome (GOLD analysis project Ga0080013, IMG submission 69236) | Marine viral communities from the Pacific Ocean - ETNP_6_85 (SPADES assembly) (version 2) | ecosystem: Environmental > Aquatic > Marine > Oceanic | place: Pacific Ocean | collected 2013-06-19
TAAGCTTCAAACAAATCATCAATCTTATCTTTTAATACTTGCGCCTTTTTTATAACACCCTTGTGTTTGCGCAAATCAATATGATTATAATATAATATCTGATTATCCGCAACCACGGAAAATCCACAAATACTAGTTGAAACATCTATTCCTAAAATCATATTTGTATTATATCATATATCCAAACGGATTTTAAATGTCAAATCTTCATCTTCTTCTTTTAATACAGGATTAGACAACGTGGCAATGCCCATCAAATTCTTACTTTCATCATATATTGCAACTCTACCAATATATACTTGTCTTTTAAAAGAAGAAGAATAGTCAGAATAACTGGAACTAACTGTGTTTTTGATTATTCTATCAGGATTTTCTTCATAAATCTTCGATGAAGTTAATGACAGTAGTGTCTGTCCGTGTTCTAAAAATGTCGGATTATTTGAATAGTTTGCTTGACCCCGCTGGGCCTGCGCCCACATTGTCATGACTTGTATTCCTGTTGTACCTTTAAACGAAAGACTAAAAGAAGCAGATTTCAAAGTCGAATCTGCATTCGAAGTTGTTATTCCATCATTAGCACCAGCCGCAAAATAAACCCATTTAGGATTATCTTTTGCCGCATCACTTGTCAGTCCGATTTTTTCTGAATTTAAATCCCACGATCCAGTGAGAGCTATAAAGCCCTCGTTATAAAAAGCAACGCCAGCAACAGAACCGCTGCCTTCGCTACCAACAGGACCAATTTGAATTAATTCACCATTTTGTTTTGTATCTTGTAGTTCACCGATTAACGTACCTGTCAAATACCACTTAAGCGATAATGTACTAGGTTGGATTTTTGAACCCCAGAATATCGAAGGTATAGATATCAAATTGATATCTTGTTGATCTTTAATCCAAGCATATGATGATCCAACCGCAGAGCCTGTGATTCTATAATGTTTGCTTCTTATTCCAAGATAATCAAATCTATTTCTTAAAGCATAATAATGAGGATAAGTCGGGGTAGTTTTAAAAGTCTCACCAGTATCTACGTTAATTCCTGTAGCTCTAGCGCCGGCAGTAGTCATGTATTCTCTTGTTATCGATGCTGTCAATGGATAACTACTGGTAAGAATATCTCCATATGCCCAATCGTTACTATAAGCTGTATCCGATACAGTATTAAAACTTGCACCAGCGCTATCTTTGGATATCCATGGATATATCACAGCTTTATCTTCAAGCGAAGCGGTGCCAATAGTTCTTCCAGTAGAGGTTACTTTTCTGTCAACATTATATTCATATAAACTAATATGTCCAGGTAATGTTGGAATATTCGCTGTCGTTGAAAATTTACCTGTTTGTTCTGGAATGTTATTATAATATACCGTAGCATCAGCAATAAACAACTCACAACTAGGGTAAGTTTTCATCGTATTTAATATAATATCGCTAGGTTTGAACTTTCTATATGACATATTACTCTCGTATTAAATAGTCATCTACTTAGTATTTTAATAGTCCAATCTCACACGTAGGGTAATTTCAGAAGTGTTATCTTTACGTAAAGGTTCTGATAATTTTGCTGTCGCCAAAAGTTCATTATTTGAATTATATAATCCAACAGTAGTGATATATGAAATTGGAGTATCTGTCGCTACTGATTTAACTCTTATTTTACTTCCGCTAGTATACGTCGGATTAGAACTGTAGTTATATTTATTATACGGTGTTCTGCAGAAATAAATCGTTGAATTAATCTCTGTGGTATTATTATAAGAGATATTTCCAATACGGTGTCTCAATGCATCACAAGAAGCGGAAATCGTAGAACCTGTAAAGGAAGCTGATACGCTCTGTGAAAACCCATCAGCGTGTCGTCTATAGAAATTGTTTAACGGCATGATGTCGTTGGGCTGATTTAAAAAGTTATCCCATAATGATGAAGTTATAACAGCAATACCTGCTTGATAAAATATTAATCCATCGCCGCCGGCTCCTCCATTGCCATAAGTATTTTCCGTAGTTCCATTGTAACGGTATAATACCCCATATTCACCGGCAACACCTTTATTGTTGGTACCCCCGGTGGCAGAAGCAGAAGCATCAGACAAAGTTATCATCGGGCCATTGGGAAAAGCGCCAGCTTTGATATCTTGTGTCCACGAACCAGTTGACAGCGTAATACTAAAAGATCCTTTCTTTATCTGATCTTTTGTAAGAAGACGCGAAAAATTAATAAAATAACAAGATTTCATTTGACGATTATTATCGGCAAAATTCAAATCACTTTCAAAAATTTCTACTGTGTTTGTACTTCCTGTATACCCTAATAACACTTGTGAAAATTGATTGTATATATTGATTTTTTTACTATTTTGTATATTTCCTGATCCACTGAATGCGGAACCCTCATCGTAACCCATTGTGATATCAAAAATATGATTAGCCGAAGAACTCAGATATGGATAATCATAAACCGATTGAAACATGCCGTGGGAATAGTTTTTGATATTCTCTTCGCTCGTTTCGGCTCCATATGTTCCACTGACTATTGTACCGGTTAAAGGAATTACTTCGTGAAGTAATGTCTTTGTACTAGTAACATCTGTGTTGTTATTTAAAGTTTCATAATTCTGTACAGGCATTTATTTCTCCGATTTTATCATGCTTCAGTATTCAATCTAATTATTCTAATTGGTAATTGAATTTGATTTGTAGATGTCCCACCAACAACATATACTGTTGTGTCAATATAATCATAAGTGTTAGTGTCCGAGCCACCGCCAAAGACAGTTGTTCCAATGATACCAGTACTTCCATATAAAGAATATAAAGCATTAGGGGAAGAATCTTTAGTATTACATAATTCACTTAAAGCTGTAAAGTTTAACGCACAAGCAGTACCTCTTGGGCCGGCGATGGCGGATACTGTAGTATCTGCGATGGTGGTAGCGTAATAATAAACTTGATTCTGTATTGCAGCTACAGTTTGCACACTATAATTATCCATCGTATTGGTAGTCGAGGGAGAAGCGCTAGATTCTTCCATAGAAAGACTTGTTTCATCACTACCATCAGTACTACTATTGCTAAACGTTGAACGCGATGTCGGCACAACCAAATTAGTAATAAATCTATTATCATAATAGACTTTAAAAGTACTATCGTATAAATTCATCGCAGTAATATAAGACTTTTGATTCGTTGCTGTGCCAGCAAGCTCTGTTGTATCTAGCCCAGATTCAAATATAATGGCTCGGCCGTTTATCGCGCCTGATCTGACAACGTATTTCGCCCCACCAGTCGCGCCAGTGGCGCTGATTTTATTTGCTGTTTCAACATTTGCTGCAATATAATACACTCCAGCAGCTACAAATAATGATGTATCCGTTATCAACTCATTTGTATTAATTGCCGGCAAATACAACAAATCGTCTCTCGTATACGACATTAATCCATAATTAATATTCGCATTTGTCGCGGTGAACGCTTCAAACACTGGTGTTTGTAAAATCTCTAAATCATAATATGCTGACCCAGATGGATGATTCTTATTAAATAAAGTATATTGTATTTCATCATCTCCAAATGCAAACTTAGTAATTTTAAAATTACCCTCGGCCATTCTTTTTCTACCTAAATCTGTCAACACAGCATCTAGTATAATATCGCCGCTGTTATCAAGAAACGCCATTTATTTTTCCTCTCTTGCATAAATAGTTATTATTTTTATTATTCACTCTGTATTTTGTAAGTAATATTGAAATCAATCTTTTTCCCTGTCTTTTTAGAAGTAGCTCGTATTTTAAAAGGTTTATCCCAAATTGCATCTTCCGCAGTGCCAACCAAAAGATTTCCTATTTGTGAAGATGCTATATCGTCAAAATCTAAATCACCTGTATTAAGAATTAAATGTGAAACATTTGGCTGTAGTTGTATTAATTTTTTAAATTGTTTAAACGGATTTAGGAAATTATCTTTTATGATATCCTCTTCATAAAGAATATTGAATATTGAATAGACGTAACCTCCATCATTAACTAACTGTGCTTCATATATCTCCGATATGGGGCCTGGGACTCTTTGTTCATTTAAAAATCGAAATATATAATAATATTTCTTATTAGTTCTTATTCTATCAGAAAGTTGTGCGTTTGGATAGGTATATTTTGATTCTGGCATTATTAAATCAATTGTTTTTATTAAACTCCCATCAAAATCAGTAAACGCTGTAGGCATTTTATCTATACGATACATTTCAATGTATCTCTGTCTGGATACACTTTCGAGATCTAATTCTGAACTTTTGGAAAAATCTTTTCCATGAAGATATGCTTCTATTGTTAACTTATCATCTTCCGACAATATTTTCGGATGTGTCAATTTAGGATAAAACGTTTCATAATTAATGAAAAATTCAATTGTATTTGATGCATCCGGTTTGTGATTTGGAGTAACATCAAATGTATTTGGTGGATTATCCATCACTCTAAGAGTCTTTGAAAATACTGGTATTTCTATTATTTTTAAGTTTGGTTCACAATTTAAATAAAAATCAGCAATATATCTTTGGTCTGTGGTTATTTGCGCATTCGACGCATAACGATTATTGGCTAAAAGCGCATTGTCTTCAGCGCTTGTAAAAAGTTGAACAATTGGAGCTTCTGTGTCTATGTCATAAAACTCTAAACATCTAGATTCAGCAGAAGATGAAGATATTAACCTCGTAGGCCTTATATCGGAAAAATTATATTTCACCCCATCTACTAAAACATATGCATATACTTTATATGTATAATCTTCTCCATATTTAATTTGAGAGTCAAAAAAGTTTATCTCTTCTAAACTATCGGAATTAAAAAACCAATAATTTTGTAATACATTTTGTGTTTTTGAATCTCCAGATGGTAATCCTCCGATTTTCTCCACTCTATATGCTAAAGTCTCATTATTCCGAGATTCCGTAGTATAAATTGTTTCAAGAAAAGTGGAAACTTCTGTGGTTACAGTCGTTTTTCGGGATGAACGGTCTGTGGTTACAGTCTTAGTAATTACATCACTTAAATCGAAATTTGTGTTTAAATAATCCACAGTATCATTCAAAACACGCATTGAGCTAATAGAATTTCTATATCGATATGCTCCATTTTTATCAAAAACAGCAGATCTGGCGTCTGATATTCCACCAATGAAACAACAATTATTAGTTGTGGAGACATAATTATTATGAGCATATGTCAATAATTTTAAATAATCAACCACTCGAACAGATTCGTTATTGGCACTTTCAATAATATGTAACTCATCATCTTCTTCTGATCCTGAATAATAAGAAGCATCAAAAACATAACTCGTATTAGAAGGTACAATCGTTGTCTCCTCTAAAAACACTTCTTTCAGAGTTTTTAGAAACTTTTGTGAAAAATCGTTATCTTTTATCGATTCAACAAATGTTGAACCCGCAGTCACTGGGATATCAAATGTCATATAATATGGAATTTTTCCTGTCGAATCTGTCATCAAAGTATACGGAGAACCATCATCGCTCAATACATCTTCATCAAACATAATATTTTGAAAAGAATTTTTCATATTTGTAACAGTAGAAGAAGAAAGTGGATTCATTATAATTGAAGATGACAAATAAACTACTAAACTATTTTCTATCTGCTCTCTCTCTGTTTCCGAAATCTCTGCATCATCATCCACTTCCATTAAGAATAAAAACATATCATCTTCTGAAACCATGCCCTCTAGAGAAACAAAATCTGTCATTGAACTGGTGAGTTCATTAATCTCTCCATCGTCTTCTAATGCTAGTTGTATCGATTTAAATAAATACATATTTGGAATTATCAATTCAGTATCAATATTCGAGATATAATCTTGGTACTCTTTCAAATAGATGTTATAATCGTATGTTATCTGAATTGGAGTTTCGAAATAATCGCCGCCAGGAATTGTAATGCTTTCCATTTTACTATATGGCAATGAATAATCAAATGTATGATTATCATAAATCTTTTCCTCATAAATACCATCATAGGAATTATTTCCATAAGTACCGCCCAATAAAACCGTTTTCCAATGTGTATCATTTTTTATTACATCTGAATTGCCATATAATCTAATTGGGACTTGTTTGTTGGGAATAATTATCTTATCATCAATTGTTTCTTCTAAGTCTGCCTCAATACCAATACCTTTCTCCGCGTCTAATAAAAATTCCTCAGTAAAAGCACTGCCATTTTCATACGCTATAGAGTCTAATACTTCTCCATAAGAAGAACTTACAATATCATAATACCCGCCGATGGCCATTCTAAATAATTCTTTAGAGCCGGATATTAAATTTAAATCTATAAGTGATACGCTTTTTGTACTCATTTACATTGCTCCGCTCACAAAAGATGTCGATACAGAAACACCTTGTGCTGCCTCTTCTTCTTCAAAAGAAGACAAATTATCATTATCAAATGTTCTATATTTTACCTTTTTAAATGATCGTGATGCTTTAGTAGTTGAGCTAATTAGTTGTAGTACTAAAGAATCTACAGTATTGTTTATTACAGTTTCAATACTACTATCATCAGAAAATCCAAATTTTTCATTTAAAGCAGTTTGTTCATCAGAATCATATGTAACTGTTAGTTTTGTGCTATTTCCAGAAAATGTCGGACTATCGCTATCTGAAACTGTATAATAAAGAACTATATCATTATCATAAAGCGATTCTGTGAATGATACAGAAAGAATACCTACTTCACCAGTGCTTATATTATCAGCAATATCTGAATTACTGTAATCCCAAAACGCAGGCGAAATATAAAATCCATCATCATCAATATAATTTGATTTATCTTTATAAAATATTGCATTTATAGCAGATTCTTCATCTTCAGCAGCACGAGCGGCGGCAGCAGCAGCTAATGCTGCCTCTTCGATTGCCAATAATGCTGCCGATGACATTGTGGTTTCAACTATTTCTTCGCTGGTTCTTGCTTCTTTTGCTTGAATTTTAATATAATTTGTCTTGCTATAGCATTTTCCGTCTCCTGAATAGCAATAACGTAACGTATCACTGGTACCAGCTACACAATCCTCATTATAACCATCTTCTGTACATGGTGGATCTATTTCCGTGCCTTCACTCGAAATGTCACTCAGACTAAGCGCATGCGTGCTTGACCATGACTTTCCGTGTATCGAAGCATCGCCACTGCAGTTTATATCACCATATACATCTTCAATGTCTTCTTCGTACCAGCCCGCCGTCTCAAGCACGGTGCAAAGATCACCTTTGTTATAACAAGTGTCGCTATAGCAATATTTTGTTGGCGTAGAACATTTTTTGTTACTGTAGGTACCGCCTCGGAACCGACTTTTGGTCGTACAACCATCACTTGCCATTACATAAACTCCTTTAATTTACCGCTAGTGTTAGCTCCTGAGTTGCTGCTGAATAAACTAGCAGCAATTGTCGAAAGATCAGTAACAGTGGCAGTGGTAGATGATGCGATAGATTTCTGCATACTTGTCGGCAGTGCGTCATCAAGTTGGTAAAACGGATCATCTTCATTTGAAAATTTATCAGCAGCTACGCTTACTTTTGTTTTCAATTTTGAAAATGATTTTTCATCAAATATACTCTCGTTTTCTATTGTTTCCGTGTCTGTTTGAACTTTCAATAAAGAATAATCAACAGGTTCTGAAGATATTGTGCAACCAAGTACACTTAAAAATGCTAGAGATGTTTCTTCTATTGTTGCATCTTCGCTTACTGTTACTCCTAAATCTTTACTATTCAAATTAGTCATCCCTCTTAATACATTGAGAGGATTAGTTACTTTTGAAACAGCAGAAGTTGTAGAACTACCGCCAGAACTTAAATTTTTTGCTGAACTTATTGATAAACTTTTGGGCATTTTTAATTTCTCCTTTTTTAATGTTACTCTGTGTCTTCTGTTTCTGGGCGTGGGAATACTCCAGCACTTCTGGCTGATTCAATATCAGCTAAAATACCTGCAAAAGCATTTTCAATAGCACTGTATCCCGTTGCGCTGAAGTCGTTTATGGATTCTCCTGAATTGGATCCAAAAGCCACATAAGGGGAATGATCATAGAGGTGGATGATTCCCTCGTTGTTTTCCCAATCCAACCACTCGAAATTCTCTGCCACATACCCTGATCCAAGTAAAGATTCAACTTGATCAGTCCAGTTCCACTCCCCACTTACTGTCTCTGATAAATCATCTGTGGCTATTCCTTGGGTGGTGGCGCCGGATTCCGACGTTATATAACTCCACAAATATAACAATGACATTGTAGCGCATACGTATTTTTGCAATAACATCTCCCAATATAGTTCTCCGTAATTGTCATATTCCCAATCTGGCAGAGAAGATAAGCCTGCTATATTTTGGTCTAAAAAGTAAAAAATACTTCCTTTTGTGTCTTTGCTTAGCAATCTTTTAGAATATTTTATATTCCATTTTGCAAAAGCTGCATCTATGAAATCTTCTTCAAATCCAGATTCAGACTGATCGCTATTGCTATATCCTGCTTTTCTAAGCATTTTTTTAGTAAACACATTCCCGTCATGTGCCTGCATTTTAGTTTTTATAGTAGATATGCAAGCATCCCACAAAGTTTGGCCAAATGTTAATAACTCTGCAGAAACAACCTCCGCATCACCGGAGCCGAGAAGGCCTTCTTGCATATCTTCTAGCAGTTGTTCCCGAACCTTGGCGTTGGCTTCTGCTTCTAATTCATCAGCAAGTGTACTATCATAAATCACAGGAACATCTGAAAATTTTACACTATATGTCTTTTCATTCGCACTAGACGCCTCGAAAGCCGAAATTGCTTCTCCTATTTCTGATGTACTAATATAATGGGTATCATATAGATCTTTGAATTTTCTATTAAACACCTCAACTCTATCAAAAGTTCCAGCATAGGGGCTTATTCTATCACTCATTACTTTAGAAGCCTCAATAATTTCATTATGATCACCGCCAAAAGTATCAAACAATAAATCACGATGAAAATTATAAATAATAGGGCCACGTATCCAAGGAGCGTTCTCCAAATCACCCTCAAAAGCCGCAATCACATTGTCAATAAAAAAATCGTTAAATCTACCATCTATATTATTATAATTACATTCTTCTGACACTATTTCCATATAATCTTCAATATCAGATAAATAAGAATAATAATGTTCAATTATTGACTCAACTATCTCATGGGATGTGTCTTCTAGAGTCACAGTAGCTTTATAAAAATGATCAGGAGACACTCCTAGTGTACCCACTATTGACTCAGGATACAAATCTTGAAACTCAAAACACATCAAACGATATGTATCTATTTCTTCATTTGCTAAACCAAAATTACGCAAACATAAATTCGAATATTCTGTTCCATCTTCAGTTGAAATTTTTGTATAAGCCTCGCCTTCTTCTTTTTCAATCGCTATTCCAGTGGTTCTTGGGTTTACATTAATTTTCGCCGTCATCGTGATCGAGTTAGATGCAGCCGATATGCCGTCAGAATCGACTAAAACTCTCGCTAATGTCGCCTCGTTAACGCTTATTCCCTTGTTTGACACTCCAACACCAAACAAACTTTCTAATTTTGATATATTAAATATAGTTGATAAATTAGATGCTTTATAAATATATTTCTCTAAATCAAAGAAAAAGAAACCACCGCCATTAACATAATTTGCATACGTATCTCCTTCTTTTATAATTGACTGATTAGACACATACCACTTCTCATACAGAAAATCACTATCACTTAAATCATCATCCACTGCCGTAACTTCCCACTCTCCTGGTGATGGTTCAGTGGCGTCCACCACAACGGGATTAGAAGTTACTCTTTTTTGTAATTTCTCTCCTTGCAACACAAGTTTATTGGAAACAAATAATTTCGATTTAAATCTAGAATATAATTTACCAAGTGGCGTTGCAGAACTTTTACTAGGAAATGCTTTTCGAAATTCATTTAATCTCGGAATCAAATCAGGTTCATATCCATAAACTGATAGTATGTAAGATATACTGTTTACTGCATTCTCAATTGAAGTGTTTGTTTCTGCTAAACCTTCATACTCTTCCAATAACCCTTCGAAATCGTCTGTTATTTCTTTATGTGTTATCTTATCAGGTTTATAATATCCAGCATGAAGTGACTGCAACGGGATACCATCAAAAATTCCACCGTTAGGATCAAACCATTTTATTTCTTTTTGTCCTGCTAAAAATCCACCTTCAAATACAGGTTCAAAAACAATATCACTAATACTATTATCTAATAATGGAAGTATTTCTAATTTATCATCTATTTCAGTACTCGTAGAATCACTAAAATTTATTATCGAAGAAAAAGCAAATAAACTGATGTTTTCAAAAAAATCCCAACCAAATTCTGCCATCTGAGTGAGTGCGACTTCTGTGGTTAATCTTAATATTTTATTTCCAATATCATCATATAGATCTTCGGCGGCAATTTCAAATTCTGAAATTGTTAATTGTTCAAGTTCTCCCAAATTTGCTTTTATTTCTTCAATCTGAGGCGAAGACAGACTTCCTTCATATGTCGCATAAGTGTCGGCATCCATATTAATTTCAAACTCATTTAATACTTCAAAAACATTTGTCTTTCTACTAATAATATTGCTTATTTTGTCTTCATCTGTTACTGCCATTAAATAAAATGATAAATCACCCAATTCTGTTAAGACATCTGTTACTTCTCTATCTTCATTTATAATAATATGCAGCGCCAATTCAGCCGTCAAAGAATCGGTTTCTATTGTTACTTTTTCAACAAAAGGCGCAGGAAAAAACTCTCCAAAGTTCTTAACAATATCACCTTTAAATATTAATCTTGACATAACTCAGGCTCCGTTGCTACACCATAAATATCAAAGAATAAATCTTTTTCTTCATCTGATTCGCAATCAAAATCAATATCAATATAATATGATTTCTTATTGAAATCCGCTGCTCCCCTACAGGCTGCTTTTTTATCGATTTGCAAATCAGCCAAAACATCAAAATAATACTCCACACTACCTGTTGTTAGGCTTTCAATTGTTGTTCTTTCTTGTGTTGGGGAAAGCATTAATCCATTTTCTATTTGAGGAATAACACTTCTAAAGTATTTTCGAACTAACGTATCATATTCATCTGGAGTGGATCCTGTCAGCACCTCAAACACCTCAAGATCAAAATTCTCTGTTAATAATTCTGTATTTGCTTCTTCGATATACAACAATGGATCATCTGATTCAAGAATAATAATTCTATTATCAATAAATTTTTGCGTTCTATCAATAAGACTTCTAATATTATCTGGATTAACGTTAAAATCAGCATCAACTGTTCTTAATCTATAAGATGCACTTATATTAATTTGAGGAACTTTATCAATATTTTTCACATCTTCAAAATATGAAGAAGTTATTTTTCCTTGCAAAGATACTATCTTCCAGGCTGGCGCTGATTGGGTGTCTCCATCCAAATAAGCGTCACCAATTATTCCATTAAATCTAAATGCATCTGTTGCTGGTTTAGCCATTGTTGGAGTTACAAGTGTATCCGTCCTTCCAGCACCATCAGGTGGAACAGATCCAGATTCAATATTTCTAAATAAAACAAAGCTTTCAAGATACGGCGTGTCTTCTTTAATTCTCTTACGAATATCATTTTGACTTTCAGTTAAGCCAGCATACGCTCCATCATATAAAACATTATCATCTAAAAAAGTATAATACATTGGTTTAAATCTACCAATAGACAGCAAATAATGTCCATAGCTGGTGAGTTTTAAATCATAAACTTGTTCTTTTTTATTGATGAATTTTGCCATTTTTTACTTTAAACCTCCCTGGCCGCGGCCTCCACTTCTTCCACCACTTCTTCCGCCGCCTCCGCTGAAGCCGCCTGGGCCAGAAGATAATGTAGCTGCGGGGCCGGCTTGAAGATCAGACAATACTTGTTCGCTTGCAGCGGCTGCATTTCTTTCCTGTACTGTTTCTTCTTCGTATAACACTTCCGCGTCAATTTTTACCATTTCAACAAACGAGACATAATCATAAGGCCAATTAAAATTCAATTCATAATCATCAGCCCCTTCACTTCTTTTACTAAATGCCCCACCAGCTTTTTCGCTGGTTTCTTGTCTTTTTTGCTTTTGAGACTGTCTGCTTTTTTTACCCCGTGATGTCTTAGAGGCAGCACTTGCATTGGCGCGATTTACTTGAGAAGCAATTTCATCCCAATAATTTGCTTGCCCTCTTTGTTTGACTTTAAATACCATCCAGCGAAGATTTTCATTATCCATGATATTATCTTCATCAAGAAGTTCTGTATTAATTAATTCATGCGCCACTGATTGAGTTTCTAATTTCATATCTTTATAGTTTCTAGGGGCAAGATTTTGCCAAATATACGATAGATCATCTCTATCCAATTTATATTCGAACTCAAACATATACATCACAATAGGAGTAACACTATCATTATTTAAGAAATCAAATTGTGGTGGCAAAATATATCTATCCATTTTTTGAATAAGTTTTCTAATAGATTCTCCAGCAGCATCTAATGAATCGCCAACTAGACTACCATCTGTCTCTTCCTTTGCCGCTGTTAATCTTTCTTCTGGAATTTCGAAAAATTCCTTTGATGTTGAACGTTTTGTCGCAGATAATTGAGCATTAATATCCCCTGTCACATCACCAGAAGTATTCAAAATATAAGGAACAGCAACAATAGCCTCTCTTAATGTTTGAGTCTCTGCTAATTCTCCCAATCTAACTTTACTATTGTTGCTGGTAAATCCTAATAAATCAGTCAAGGAATTATACTTTTGATACATAGTTTCTCCCTTACCGGCTGCATCATCAAGATTATATATAGAATCCTCCTGCACTACATCATAATGATTTCTTAACCAGGCAGTTGGAATATCATCTATTTCTATAAAAATTCCTTTTTTCGAATCTGGTTCAATTATGCCAAATTGATGCCACATGCCTCTTGGAACAGAAGCAGAACCAAATGTTGGAATTGTTAAATTCCCTGCGGCTTCGGTGATTGGATGCACACCTTCATCGTTGAAATTTAACATTGGAGTTTCAAACTTTGGCTGTATTACCCAACGCGAACCAACAGTTTTATTGATCTGCTTAGTTGTTGTTCCAAATTTATTAGTTTCTGTTTCTGTGACAGCTTCTACGCCAAATAAATTAAAACTTGCACTTAACTGCATAATATTATGATTAATAGTTTTGCCACCATAAAAAGATCTAAATTCTACCCCAGCGCCAGCGGTTCCAGTTACCATAAGAGAATCATAACTCTTTTGAGGAAAAGATGATACTAATACTGTATTCGGACGTTGGTCGGCGTCATCCGGATCCTTCACTTGAACTCCCGGATCAACACGCCAATAGATTACTGAGCAGTCGGCAAGTATTGTTTCTAAATCATATTCTGTGCCGGCAACAGGCCTAAAAATAATATCAGCCCAAGCTTCACCATCATAATATGGAGGAGTGTGAGCGCCATAAAAACCATTAAAACAATCCAGGGGGTGCGTTCTTTCTGTATTTTGGAAAAACGAAGCAGTACCCCATGGACGACCAGCAATCGGAGGCCCGAAGGCTGATGGACGACTATACATTGTAAATGATTCTTTATAATCTAGATTTACTCGTGGATCTTGCGGAATAGGAAAATAACTACTTGTTAGAAAATTCGCACCATCCGTATCATAATATGCACCTCCTTGTTTTGAATAGCCGGCGGGACTACCGGAGCCACCATAGGCTCCAGATTCGAATTGATAGTTTCTACTGCCAAATTTGGAGCGTTTTAATTTTATTCTTGCACCATAAGGACCGCCCGCAGCGCCGGCTTTAAATTTTAGATTATCAGACACAACACCTGATCTTAATTTAGTAAACTCTTTGTCTTTTAAAAAGAAATTACCAATCTCACCGAAAAAATTCGATGCCATTCTAGTATATATATCATCATATGTTCCACCTAATAACGAAGCAGTAACATTTAAAGAAGCTGATGGGTGTGGTTCTATGTCAATTAAATTAAGATCTGTGATGCGCTTTTCAGGCTCAATTATCGTTTCAAATGGCAATCTTTGATCCCAATATGCACCACTAATAGGACATCCTCTACCGGAGCCTCCCAAACTTGAAGTTGCCGCCAAAGCCCAAAAGCCTACTCCAGTTTCGTCGGCGCCGCCATCCACCATACTACTATTATGGCCATAATGCTCTTTTTTTATCTTATATTCATCTGTTATAACAGGATAGTCCACAGCCAAACCAGATTTAATAGAATTATAAAGAATACCAGGAGCAAAAAGCGTCTGTGTTAAAGGCCTCATCATTCCGCCATAGCCATCCAATATAGTATCGGGAGTTGGCACAGGAACTTTCGACATCGATTTGACGCCATCTTCCGATGAAGTGGCAAAAAATCCACTGCCATATGATTTGGAAAACTGTGAAACTAAATCTACTGTTCTCTGTGCTGGGTAAAATCCTTTATATGGATGAAATCGTATTGCTGCACTACAAACCAATCGTATCTCTGTGGCGTTTAATAAAGAATCTTCTTTAATATTCAAAAAATTATTCATAAAATCTGAGTTTGAATAATCTTTATAGAATGTACTCTGAGAACTAGATAGATGCGTGCCGGGGATTCCAAAGGTATCTGTCTTGGTGTTGACAAACAAGCCATAATTAACATAATCTTCAATGTGTTCACTTATTCTAAATTCTGGGATAATTGAATAATCTTTTGCTATCAACTTCATATCATTGTTATAATCAGAATACTTATCAAACCATGGCTCAGATGGAATTGACTGAAAGCCAGGTTGCAGAACCTGCTTAGTAGTACCTTGGGATGACACTGACGATGTTATTATTCCTGCTTGCGTGCCAGCTTCCCAAAGTGCTTCACCTGCAAACAATTCAACATGATTAGACGTATTCCACTGGTTGGAGTGTTGCGTGCGGCTGCTACCTGTTTCAGCTACCCTAACCCCTTGAGGTGAAGTAACAGAAGATGGAGAAAAATTTGTATGTTTTCTAGCATATAAAGCCATCGGCACTAAAGCTCCAAATCTTTGCTTGTCGTTTGGATCAGCGACGGGATAACCAACTCTACCGCCAGCATTGAGCACTGAAGATGTCGGAACACAATGAGAATAAATATTTTGCAATGTACCAGCGGAGGCGTTTCCACTTAATTGGAAAACTATTGGCAGGCCGCCATTACGCCATGTTGCAGGCTCTCCTCTTGTTAGGAAATCTTTCGGCGCATCCAATACCCAACTACTCTGACTAATATTAACATTTCTTGTATTAAATGCATTTCTTAAAGTATTTCCTAGATCTGCTCTCTTTTCTCTGTTGTCTCTCCAGAAACCATTATTATATCCACTACGCTGAATGGATGATGAAAAGAATTCATTATATGTTGAAGGATAAAGCGCTTCACTGTATACTATCCAATTAATTGAATAATTTTCTTGTAGAATTGGCAATAACTGATCATATGGCGTCGTGATGCCATCCGTTGATTCAATTATCAAATTATTCATTGCAGTTTCTTCAAAAAAGATTTTATTATTATTATCAGTTACTTTAAGAGTAATATCTTCATCACTACTTAATTGAAAATTAATTAACGTTGGCCTTCCTTTCATTGAAACTGGAGTGAGTCGATACCCAACAAGATTCTGATCAGAACCTGTTATCATTGTGATTCGATTATTCTTTCTTTCTTGTGTAAGAATAGGATTATCATATTGATGAAGGATTCTCTGCCAACTCCATCCAAATGAATTACCTCTTCTTGTCATTAAAAGGTTGAAATAATTAGCTCGATTACCTACAACTGAAGAAGAGAGGGGGTTAAGGTGTGGCTTATAGAGAGCGTTGTTCAACACATCACTATTAAAATAAGAAGAATCAGGGCCCAGAGAATCGTCCGCACCTCGGGTCGGGCCGGCCCAAGGTAAAACGGGGGTAAAACCAATAATATTATCAGTACCACCGCTAACAGGATCAACAGTAAGGATATTCAGTCTACCTACTGTTGGTTGAGCAAAGTTTTTATTTACCGCTCTTTTGGTTTGAACATCCCCAACAGCACTAGCGGAAACAAAATTAAAGAATGAAACATATTTTCCATCTGACCCAGAATAATACCCAGCAGCAGGGCTTGGTTTAAGAGGCATATATCCATAATATCTTAAATCAGTACTTCCAGGTGCTAACGAGGATGTATACCAGGAATATTGCCTATCTGAGCGAGGGATTGGATGTTGTACATAAAAGTTATCATAAGAAGAGGAAATTAAAACAGTGCCATTTTCAAATATACCGACAGAACTAGAAAGTCGGCCTTTCTTGAATGAATTTCTATGAGTTTTATGAAAACCTGGAAATTGATCAGCAGATACTCCAGGACCAGCAAGAGTAGGCAATTTACTAGCATTATATATTGCTTTAATTTCTTCTGGTGATAATATAGAATTCCAAACAGCGACATCTGATATTTGACCATTGAATCCTCTTGCTGCATCGCTTCTATTTCCTATATAACAAGCATTAGTGGCAATAGCACCATAGGTACCTGCTGGGGCTGTGTCTTCTGTAGCTGTCTTGGCAATTCCATTAACATAAATGATAGGATTGTTATTCGTACTAGTAGCATCATATGTTACAGCAACATGCGTCCACGTAGTCAATGAAAACGGACTAGTAGCATGCCATTGAGCATTGGCGCCGGACCAAGCTGTCACATCAAAATAAATGCTTTCCACATTATTAGTGTAAAATCGCACATCTCCGTCGCCAAATTCTAGAATACGTCCATAATTTCCACCTCCATCGCCAACTTTATATATCCAAGCCGAAAATGTCATTTTCTTGGTTGACGCAGCGGCACTTCCTATAATCGCATTCCAAGTTCCGGCGGCGCCGATATTTACACCGTCTGCATCGCCAGAAAAACCACAACTAGATGTTTGAACATATCTAGAAGGGAATGCCGATGAAGAAAAATCTGGGCGGTCGTCTGCGGCGTCAAATGCCCCTGTCCTGCCTTTTGTACTGCTGTCTGCCGGGAGATTGGGAGCGGAGGAAACATTCTCATTTAATCTCCACCAACCCTGTAAAGAACCAGTCGTTCGATATGTTTCGACACCACTGTATCCAATAAATGGTTTGTTTAGATTATAAGGTTCGCGAAGCTCATCTACGGGGTATATCAAACTATCTCTTCCAAATTTTCCTGTATGACGTGATAGATGAGAACGCAAACCATAATCATTTGAATGGATATCGTAAACTCTAATACTAGGACCTCCTTCGGTTCCAGTTGGTTCAGAAATAGTTCCTCTTGATCCTTGATGTGGTTTTATAACTGTTAAATTACGATAATTCGTGCTATTATACTGAGAAAATTCACCATCTCGGAGATTTTGAAATCCTCTTGACATAACTTCTATACCACCAGGATTAGAGAAACGATTTATCATTACAGATTTATTCTCAGAACCAGAAATTCCAGTAGGAGCATATGTTAAATTAAAATCAAAATGTCCTTCTGTTCCCCGATGTAAATTAATAAAATTATTTATAACATTAGTAGATGACGAACGAGCAGCAACGCCTGTGAAATGCGACAACACTGGCGCTGGCAAAGTTGGCTGTTGTTCAACAAATCGTCGTGGATTAGAGTAAGCACCTTGCGTACTAACAATATCATATTGATGATTATAGTTTCCTAAAATTGTTGAGCCAGTGCCGCCTGCGCTGGCTGCGCCGGTTGTATGATGAATATTGCGAATATTTACTGGCCTCTTAGCTATTCCATCCCGATAATAAACTGCTTTTTGTGATGCAGTCATTGGATAAGGATTAGCACCGACAGCATTTGCCTCTGGCCAGGGATAATCAGCGCCAACCATACCAATAGCACCGGTAATACCATCTATAGCGCCACATGTATCTAATAAAATCTTCCATGCTTCAGGACGGTTTGTGTAATCATCACTTCCCGTATTAAGCGGAACATGACGTGATTGATGTCCACCAACAGCATAATTCGTAAAGTTACCTTGCATTGGAATATCTAAATCAGCACCATATGCATCATGATGAAGATTTGTAATTTCAATACCACCTGTCACTCTATCCACTACTATCTTGTTAAAACCAGTTTTTACAGATGAACTCATAACATTAAACGGAAAAGAAAATGATGATTTAACGTTACTATAGCCCCCTCCCTCTTCCCAATCTCTACCATGTTGAACTTTAAAATATCGCTTTGTTTTCTGCGATGGATTTGAACTACTGTTAATATTATCTAAGTGTGTTTCTTTGAGTCCTTCTAAATCACTAACATGAGCAAATAAAACATTTTTTGGAACAAAAACACTATTAGTACGATTAACTGGACCAAACGGATATAAAGCGGTATAAGTAAATTGAAGACTCTTTTTCTGTTCAAAATTCATACCACCTTTAAAGAAGCTAGTTTTAGGACTAAAGGGACTTAATATTTCAAAATTATACAATTTTACTAATTGTTTATATCTAAATTTACTATCAAGATATTTGACGCCACCGATGCTTGATAATGTAGGGAAAGAACGACTAAATGCGGGAACACTTGCAACTATATCACGAATAATTAACCTCTGCGCATCTACAGTGCTATCGCCCGATGTTATTTCAACTGAGTCTCTTTCTGCTCTATTTTTCCAATAAACTTCATTAATATTTGTTTTTCTTTTTACATAATTATCTAATGGGCCTGAACCCGTGGGAGTCGCCCCTCCTCGTGGTGGATATAATTTTGCACCAATTCCTTCAAACGAGGCCTCCGGTGGAGTGGCTTTAAACTCAAGTGTGGGAAATTTTGTTTCATATTTATTTCTTTCCAACACATGACTTTCAATAGTATTAAAAACATCACTCTCAAAATCAGAAGATGCCGGCAATAACTGACCAATAATTTGAGCTAAAGAATCATCAAACCATTTATAATAATCAATATAATCTTCTACATCTTTTATTGCTACTACTTTGCGAAAGAATATTTCTCTTAATTTGCGCAATGTCTTATATTCAGCACGATATCTATTAACTGGTTCGCCAATGACATTATTAAAATCAACAGCACCAGCAAAAAACTTAAGCATTTCTTCTGATATGGCATTGTGCATACTCTTTTCCAAGGTATACCGATAACTGGGAATACTATCTGGAGTTCCAAAAACTTTATCATCTTCTGTTAGTATCTGAACCATATCGGAGGATACTACTTTTTCAGGGTCAATGTATTTGAAAACATTAATTGCTTCTTTTGTTATCACATCACTTGAAGAAGTGGCAAATGACTTTCCATAACCAGTATGTTGATATCCTGCAACTTTTCCTATCCATCCATAGTTATCACGAATTAACGCTGAACCAGAACTCATATCAGTTACAACAAAAGTACCATCAGTATTAGAACTTGTTACATTTTCAAAATTCCAATCCAATGCCAAAGTATTTAAATTAAGAATATTTACATTTTTAATATTTGCGTCTCGTGGTGATGTCGGCTGATAGGAACCTGATACTCCTCTGTTTTCGAAATCATATAAATGCCGCTCAATTGATGAATCGTCTAAATATTTTGTCCAATATTTTACATTTGAAAACAACACATCAGAATACTGCAGCACATTACCAGTTACATTTGTCCTTCGGGCGCCGGCATACAGCCGTTTAGCTGATCTTAAAATATTCCGTCCAACTTCTTTACTCACCGAACCGGTTAAAGTAAAGCTATCTTGAATAGTACCAATAAATGTATTGATACCTTTGAAAATTACATCATATGTGTAACCTTCTGATCCAGTCACAATATCAGTAAGAGGATAATTACTTGGTTTTAATCTAACAGAAAAATTCCAATGATTATCATCATATACATTAAAAAATGTACTACTTGTTAATTCGGGAAAAGAATATGGTGAAATTGAAGAAGTTAATTTAAAATAAACATTTTTCGATAAGTGTTTATCCTTAACAGCCATCACTTGAAAGTTTGCAAAATCCTCATCAACAAAAGTCGTATCTGTTCCATTTAATGAATTGGCGCTTCCGGTGTTGACTGTGTACATTCCAAATAATGAAACGTCGGCATAATTACGATCAAAATTATTAGCAATTTGATTAAATTTTGGGAAAATAACACTGGATTCTGCTGTAAATCCGTATTTATCTTCATATGCATCATTCCCGCCACCAGCACCACCTGGATCACCGGCGCCGTTGCTCCCAGAAATGTATCCTAAACTTTCTCCATTTGCAGCATCTGCTGCTTGATATATAACTGCAGTTAAATTATCTTTTTTATTTAAATTTATTAAAGGCTTGTTTATTAATGTTTGTTGAAAATTATCTTTTAACTCATATGTCGCATTATGAGCATATGTATTAAATCTAAGTACTTTTTCATCAACATTAAAACATCTAAATACATTTCGAATGGATTTCTCTGTTCCTTTTGATTTATAAATATTTGTTAAGTTATTGTAAAGATTCAAATAAATCAAATTCTTTGTTTCTATTAAATCTCCTTCAAATAGCATAGTTTGATTTCGATTCATAAATCGTTCCAACACGTCTGAATCAACAAATATCTCTGGAGTGTACAATCCCAACGATTGCGGTAGGTGCTGTGCGAAAGCCAAAGGAGTATACGAAGCGCTGGTGTGTGTTTGACTGTTAAATTTCGGGAGAGCAGTAATCATTAAATGCAATTTATCAAAGTAAGCTCCAATAATATGAGACATTACTTGTACATTACCATCTTCTGCTTTTTCTTGCTCTTCAACAATCCAACTTGGAATCATACTTAGCATCGAAGAAATGCTAGTGTTATCATGATACGAACCACTATCTAACAAAGCTTTTTTCAAACTCGTAACATCTGAATGATTTGTTCTGATAATCGGGTCTTCGTATTCTACCCCCGCAGCACTAGCAGATATTATCGCAGAACCAGTATTTCTAGAAGTTGTACTATATCCCGTCCAAGTTCCGTTACTTATCCTTCCGCTATAATCCAAAACCACACTATCAGTAGTCGAAGTTCCAGTTATACCTTCATTAAATTTGTAATAGAGACCTAAAGTCGTATTAGAAATATCTGTATTTGCGCCGCCTCTTACTTGCGTAAAGTAATGTTTGGCAATCTCGTGAGAGTTACGATAAGCCTTCCAAAATCTAAACTCATCCAACGAACCACTAAGTTTACCTGCGCCAACCATATTTTGTGTTTGTTGAGCAGAACCGGCGGCTCCTGATGGAGAGGATAAGAGTGCTCCAATTCTACCAACCATATTCTTTGAGTTAATTTCATTAACATTCAATCCTGCAATAGAATTAGAATCATTTAATTTCCCATCAACATGAAGATTTGTAATAAAACTGCTACCTGAATTATAAAATGAAACCGCATAATGTTTCCAATCAGATAAAGAACCTGTAAGGCTTGTTCCGATTTTTTGTTCAAAAATACCGGTGGAACCTGATTGCGCTGTAATCACAAACCGTTCTAAAGGAACCTGATATGCTATAGTAATGCGTCCATATACTGGATTTGGATTTGCGCCAACAGAACCTCCGTAAGCACTAGAGGATACTTCATTATTCCAAATATCAACGAAAACTTGTTTATTGGTTAATGCTGCACCCAGAGATCCTGTTTTTGCCCAAAATTCAACCGTAACACCATCGTCAAAATTTGATTTTAGATTTGATTCTCTAGAACCAGAACCAAAATTACTAGGTAATTTGGCAGTCGTATAGATATCAGTATCATATATATTTGCTGTATTTGTGTTAGAAGAATTTGGATTGCCAAACAACGCGGCGGCATTAGAAGCAGTAATTGTATTTGGGCCACCTTTAAAATCAATATATTCTAAACTGCTTGGTAATCCAAACCCGCTATATTTAGAACCACTTAAAGTACCCCATCCATCTGAGCTAATGTGGATATATCCATTTGTACGAGGATAGAGATTATTGAAGATATACTTATCGATATCTAAAGATTTATTATGATATTCATTAATCTCCGCATCCGAACCATCATACGGAAAGAAGTCAGCAACTCGTTCCATTGAAGATTTATAGTAAAGATATGCTGAACCGTATTTTGCAAAACTAGCAGGATCTGAATAATCTACTTGCGGTACATAAGTATTTTGCTTTTCGCTTAATGCTTTTAAATTTCTTGCAGACTCTATCTCTTGAAATGCCTCTTTTTCAGTTGTATCTGAGAGGTATTTATTTGGTTTATCTGTGGATCCAAAAAGTTTCTTAATACTCATAATCTTCTACTCTGAACTTAAATAATTCGTTTTGTTCAGTCCAGCTACTCAACTGACTGTCATAAAATGAAAATTTAAGTGCGTATTCGTATCCCGGTTCTAATAGCTTCATATCTAAATCAAAATAATTACCAGATTCATCATATGACATCAAGGTATGTAAATCACTACCTGTACCATAAGGTATCGCATCGTATGCATCTAAAGTTCTAAATACACGATATGAAGCACTTACGACAGTTGCCGATTTTGCAGTTGAGCTTGCTTTCGTATATATCGTTGGATTCCAGTATTTTTCTCGAACAAACACATTAAAACGAGCAGTTTGATTACCGGGATATTTTTGTTGAAGATTTGTAACATTCAGATAGTATGTTGGATGTACATTGTGTGGTTCTGCTTTTAATGTTATCGGCTTGATTGTTCCTGTGAAGTATTGAGTTATAGCGTTAACAGCACTAATTGTAGAGTGGCTTCCAGTAAACCAAACATCATATACAGTTTCCAGCAATGTTGATCCAGTGAACGCAAACGATGCACTGTAAATTCCAGTTGAAACAATTCCGCCTGTTGCAACTAATTTATTG
>Ga0080013_1002270_pt1 | contig 23023 bp, 10 predicted proteins | sample ETNvirenome_6_85_FD_69236 | JGI IMG/M metagenome (GOLD analysis project Ga0080013, IMG submission 69236) | Marine viral communities from the Pacific Ocean - ETNP_6_85 (SPADES assembly) (version 2) | ecosystem: Environmental > Aquatic > Marine > Oceanic | place: Pacific Ocean | collected 2013-06-19
CTCCCGAGCCAATCAGATCATTGCAGTCTGTACCAGGACCATTCCAATTTGATGAGAAGTCACACGGTTCATCTTCATAACATGGAAGTGTTGGGTGATTGTTGACATCACATGATGGATCGGTCCCCAACGCATCACATTCAGACTGGGTAGCATGGTGGCACAAATGAAGGGCGATCCACCATCCCCACTGTTCCATACACTGCATTGTACAACATGCTCCATCAATATCGTCACATGAAACATCCTCACATTCTGTGTTAGTGCCCCGCCACCAACACTCCGCGCCTTGGTCACGATTGCAATAATCAAGACAATCAGGTTCAGTTTCCCCATCGAAACACTGAATTATACCATCCGTATCCGTATAACAACATGCGCCCACAATTGGTGGCTGAGTTCCGCAATCTACATTCGCGTCATTACAATGGGTTCCATCTCCCCAATACCAACCCCCGGATTGAATGCAACTATCTTCTGGTGTGTTCTCACATTTACTACCAACACAACATGCTCCCGTAGGGAGGTTCTCCGCCTCGCAATCTACATCGCCGCAATCAGTTCCTGGCCCTTGCCATTCTCCTTGGTAATCACACATATCCGGGCAACATTGATCATTTGTTGTATAATTTTGACACGAACCATCAATCAAACAACATGCTCCTACAAGATCAGGAGGATCCAAGCAATCAATATCACTGCACAGCGTGTCCAAGCCGTACCAGTCGCCTGGTGGAAATAGATGGTCGCAATCGTAGTGGGACATTTCTAAACATCCGCCCAAATCCATGCAACATGCTCCGATTCCGGTTGGCTGATCACATGTATCAGCAGCACATATGGTTCCTTGTCCTTGCCACACACCACCATCGGCTGTACATTCAGCGTCGGTCTTATTGTTATAACATGAACCATAAATCGGATCACAACATGCTCCTGTAGGATCCCCACAATCTTCAGTAGCACAATATGTTCCATCGCCTCGCCAGTCGCCCCCTAATGTTGTGCAATCTGCCTGTGTTCTTTCGTCACATGTACCATCAGTAAAACAACATGCTCCCGGCCCGGGAGGATCTCCACAATTTTCAGTAGCACAATCTGTTCCATCGCCTCGCCAGTCGCCCCCTAATGTTGTGCAATCTGCCTGTGTTTTGTCGTCACATGTACCATCAGTAAAACAACATGCTCCCACCACGGGAGGAATTTCACAATTTATAGAATCACAATCTGAATCACTACCGTGCCAGTCTCCACCGATGTCCACGCAAACCTCTTCGTGTTCGTCTATACAGTTCCACACACCAGGTGATTTCTCATAACAACATGCTCCAATTGGGGAATCATAACATACCTGGTGAGCCCCACAAACAGTTCCCATTCCCCGCCACTCACCTTCCGCATCAGAACAACCAGGTTGAGTTTTCATCATACAAAAACCTGAAACACAACATGCGCCCAACTCTTGTGCTGTACCACAAGAAACTGTTTCATCTTGGCAACTAACGCCTGTTCCCCAGAATAAACCACCAGCATTTGAACATTCTCGTGCCGTTTCTGTTTGACACGATCCATCAATACAACATGCACCGTATGTGGTTTCAAGGAAACAACATATTCCAGAATCTCCATATCCTATACCGCATTCTGTTTCTGGTCCCATAAAGATTCCACCACCCATACGAGTGCTATCATTAACGCGACCAACAGAACATGTGACATGATCTGTATAGTCACAGTGAGCGAGAGTAACTTCTCCAGTTTCTGCATCTGTGCGCTCTGGGTAACAACATGCACCATAATATAATCCAGCACCACAACATTCAACATTGCCACAATTAGCACATGGTTCACCTTCTGGATCTATGCTTATATCAATAGGTGTGCCACCATAAACATATCTACACACTGCTGGGGACAATGATCCTACTCCATTTCCACTAGAATCACCAATACATGAACCATTTTTACAGCATGCAAAACATTCACAAGGAGAAGAACATATATCGTTTGGTATATTTGTGGCTAATAAATTTCCCGCACCAGCAAAACATCTAGGATCATCATCATATAATTCAAATGCACTACAAGGAAGATAACCATCACAAGTGCTGATTGGTATTGGGTTATCCAATGGAACCATTCTGAAATCTAAATTTAATGGATCTCGTTCAATATAATTGAAGGTTTCATAGAAATTACCAAAGAAATAATTACATTCTAGTGGTTTAATCTGTTCTATACAGACTCCATTCCCAGAAAACAATCCCCAATTACCTCCAGCACTACAACAAATTCCTTCAGCATCAATACCACAACTATCTCGACACGATGATAATGGGTTCCAATATGAATCATTATATTCTTCGCATTCTTCCTGTGTTGTAAAATCTCTACACCCTAGTACTCCACCCTCATCCCTATAACAACACGAACCAAGTCCAACCATACTAGTACATTCTTTTGTGCCATATCCTCGCACAGTTATTGATGCGTTCCAGTTTTCCCCAGCATCATCTGACATAATATTGATGATATCAGCACCACAAGAAAAGTACCTCTCGTCAATTTTAACATTACTTGGAAATTTCCAAATATCGTTATTTCGGAGAATAATTGTAAAGTTAAATAATTCGTTATTTCTGAAATCTCCTGTAAAACCAGAAATACCAATCGGACATTGTATATCAAGAACAGAACCTGCTGTTACTGCCAGTTGAATTCCATCTCCTGGAAGCCTGCCAACACATGAAGATGGGTTTTCATCACACAGTTGACCATACACACCAACAACTTCTTCTCTTTCTATGGAAGATATTTTGATTATTTTGTCTTCTAGATCAAGGGAAAATTGATTTCCAGTATATCCTGGACCAAATATCATAGTACCATCATCAAATGTAAGTCCTGTTGCACTTACTTGATTACTTTGTTGTAGATAAGCATATCGTCCATCGGAAGCACCCGATATAACACCATCAAAATAACTTGACAAACTCTTTATAATAATTGTGTTATCGGATTCTACTACTGAAAGAGAACCATCTGCGGAAATTCCCTTAAACCAAAAAGTAGTGCCATTGGTAACTTCTTTAAATACATCAACTCCATTGCCAAGAGTTTTACCATGAGCATTTCCAATGAATCCAGTTGGTCCCACTAACCCATTTATTTTTAGTTCTCTACCATCAGAGAGTGTAATATATAAAGATTCAAAATCAGTTTCACCAGAAACAACATACGTCCCAGTATTACCTGTCGGACCTGTTGGACCTGTGCTTCCAATGGTTGCGCCCATAGGACCAATAGAACCGGTATTACCAGTATTACCTTTTGGTCCAATTACGACCGGTCCTACCCCTATTGAACTGCTTCCGATTACTGGCATAATTTAATTCCCTAAAATAAACATATGTTATGTGACATATATTTATATATCTATATTTTATTCGTTCAAATATCTGGGTCACAGGTCAAACAAGGATCCCAGTCATCGCCGCCACCGCAGCCATCGCAGCCACCGCCTCCCCATGCGTCCACACAACCCGTCTCTGGGACTGGACAACCCACACATTCCATCGCCTGCGGTTCTACACACATTTGTCCCATGCCACCCCCGCCTTCGTCGTGTGGATCTTCGCCAACATCAAACTCACCATGGGTAGTCTCTCCCCTCCACACATTGCAATTTCCATCAGTACCACCCCTGCACTCGTACTCGAGCCATTCCCAGTCGCCCTCTTCGAAATCCGGGCCGCCCCCGTAACCACCACCACCGCCGCCGGGCGTATCGGGTCCATCATGCCCACCAATCGGCCCAGAATCACCCCCGCAACCAAAACAGTCTGGGCAACAACCACAGCCTGGAGGTTGACAATCATCATACACACCGTCATCGATGATGATGATGGTAGGATCCTCGCCTGATGGGTCATCTGGCCCTCCTCCCCCACCATAAATTGAACCACAATCAACAGTGTTTCCTTGACATTCATGGCACGTCCAACCACCTATGTTCCCACCGTGAGGAATGCCATTACCTTGACATAGACTATTATGCATACACATTGTGTTAGGTCCAGCCCACTGTCCGCCAAAGAAACTGTGACATTGACCTGGACCCTCTGTCATTACACATTGTGGGTAAAATTGTCCGTTATATGGATTATAAACACACCCACAACAAGCACCCCAAGCGTTTAAACCACAACCTAAATTTTCTTTAATGTTATATGGCACTTCCTCTATAGTTTTGAATCTAGGTGACAACGGAATGCCCAATTTTCCACTAGTCTCAAGATCATAATTCAGACATTGTTCCCATGATGTAATGGGTTCTATATCGCCCGTGTCTTCATTCAAATATGTGTCAACTACACCATCACCACCTTGTGTGCAACAAACAATATAATCAAGATCACATTGATCTGCCCATGTAGGATCATATTCACCACAGTCCTGTCCACAACATCCCACCTCGTCCCAATCTCGGCCAGCATCTGGGCCATTTAGATTGGTGTCAATCGGTTCAAAATATCCCATATGAGCGTCACATGCTGCATGTGTAAATTCGCAAGAGTCTACAACTGACGTTCCTAAATTTAACCCTGCAAACCATTCCGCTATGCGCTCCGCTGCTGTCATGGGCCCCCCATTGCTGCCACAATCTTCACAATCACCTGTGTTGTTTATGCGAATAAGGAATAGCCAATCTCCCCAATACATTGGACCCATACAACATCTGCCTCTTTTTGTGCATGATGTACAATCATAATCAATATTACCAGTGTATAAACCAAGCATACTTGGCCACTTAAACCAACCACTGTCAATGTAACAGCCCTGACAATGATTGCAACTTCCATCTGCGGCCGCGCATGGTCCAACCTGACATTCATCTGTGCATGTAACATTATAGTTGCAATGATACGCCCATTTATCGCCCAAGAACCCCGGCCAATCTCGGTGTTGCATAAATCCAGGATTAAACGAATTATGAATACTACCAGTAGGATCAATACGACCATCAAGAATTCTTGACGTAACCGCATTGTTAAGTTGATCCAGATACATGATCGAATTACACGTTGAGTCTGTACCATGCCACGTTAGATTGGGCCCCTCGCACACAATACCGATTACATCTTCTGCACAGGTTCCTCTATAATCATTGCAACATGCTCCAAGTGAACAATCTATATTGTCACACAATTGACTTTCCATAAAAATACCATCGTCCAATGAACAAGAAAATAAATCTGTATCTGTGCAATCTCCACTGCCATCAGAAGAGCAGCATGCTCCTTGCAAGAAATCTATGTCAGGTGGAGTGCCCTCACAACAACATTCCCAACAACTAGTATCTGCCAATATCATAGTTCCTGACGATTGGGTTTCTCCACTCCCCTGACAACTTCCAACTTGACACGGGCAATTATTACCAGGACATGCACACTCATTTCCATCATTGCATGATAAAACTTCTGGTCTATGTTGTGTCCAACCAGGACACGCCTCTGTGCATGGTGGAGGACTACCATCTGTACAATTTCCACTTTCATCTAATGGTTCGCTTATTGTCCCATCATCCTTCAAACATTCATACGGCGCATATGCTGTGGTATTTCTCTTGGGACCACCACAACTAGAACCTACGCCCCAGAAAACTCCGGGTGAACCATTATCCGATCTCATTTTGCTGCATATTAGTGGTGTAGTTTCATAACATATTTCATTTACGCAACACCCACCCATTTGACTACCCAAACAACAATTAAACGAATCACAAGTTTCATCTGGATGGAATGTGCTATTTGAACTAAAAGAACATTCTTCTTCCGTGAATTTATAACACACATTGTCAATACAACATGCTGCCCTATCTTCACATGGTTCAGGACACCCACCAAGAATATATTCTACTTCGTCACAAGTTTTTGTGTCAATAAAGAATCCACCAAACTTTAAACAATTTTCAGAAGTTGTTTCTATACAACCCCCATTCACACAACATGACCCCTCACTATAGCAATATGGTCCTTCCGGTCTTTCTACACATGCTGAAACATCAAACAAACCACCGATTGCTTCACAATATGCCTCTGTAGTATAGTCTAAACAGGCTGGTTGGGTATAAGTAGGATCTCCTGGACGACCTGTACACAAACAACACGAACCTAAAATGCTTGGGGAGTTATATGATTCATCAAAAACAATATTAGAAAATCTATGAATAACATCAGCAGAATTGCCATCATTATCTGATGTGCTGCCCATATGTAAACCACTTTTAATGATTTTCTTATCATCCAAATTACTAATACTAGTAAAAGGAACAGATGACCCTTCAAGAAACTCTGCATCAACTGCATCAATTGTGTTTTCTGGTGTATATAAAGAATTATTACCATCTAATGATTCTCGGTAATTTTCCAACCTTGCAACAAGTCTTCTACCATCCCAATTCGTATTCAATGCGCCTTCAGCAGAACTACCAGAAAATATATACAACAATTCTCCCGTGTTGCCAATAATACCGCTACCTGCGGTTTCTTCTGATCCACTAAACTGAATAGTACAGTCGTCATTGGATGAATTTATTGATATGGACCGACCACTGACAGTTAATGATCTGAAATGTGCAGTCGGTCCATTTCTTTCTTTAAATAATCTACCATGATCTAAACTCTCACTAGCATTAATAATGTTATAAATTGGATTGAAATCCTCACCAGTTGCACCCCTTGCACCACTAACACCTATTGAATATTGTAATGTGGCGTTGTTATAAAGTGCATCATGTTCTGATATACTGAAATTTAAATAATCTTTGGATAAAATATGAGCAGATCCTCGACTATCTCCCGTAAAGCCCGCAAAACATCCTACACTAATATCTTGTCCTTGATATACAACCATAGCCCCAAAACCATTACCCTCAAGACCACTACCATTTATTCTAACATATTCTCTTATTGGTAAAATGGTGTGTTCTAAAACAAAAACAGGCTCACCGTACGGATCCGTACCCGCCCCCCCAACATTTGAATCAAAACCTGTTTCTTTGTATATGTAAACTCGCCCGGGTGATCCGTCCGTGGAATCATTATTGCTACCAGCACCAGGCGCACCAATCATAATAGTATCATTCCATACCGCAACAGCAAATCCAAAATTTGCACCCTCTTCTGGAAATGGGTTGGTTATAATTTGAGCGTTATACCACAAACCCGCCAAGTTTTTTCTATAAACCCAAACTGCACCATTATAACTATCGTCTTCTTTGTCGTATCTTATCTGTGGCGCACCAGCAACGGCAATGTTATTGTGAATGGAAGAATCTAAACCAAGAGAAGGGGAGTACCATTGCATATTACAATTTACATGTGGATAGGTGCAGTCCCCCTGCTCATAATATTTCCTTTCCCATGTTTCGTTTTCATATTCATATATTGTAATTCCCCCCCGATAAGTATCATCAGAATGTGCTGCCAATATCATTCTATTTTCATTGATGCGGCTTGTGGAGAACCCGCCGGGTTCTCCAGAATAAATATTCCATCCTCTTATATCATCTAATGTTTTAGCAGTCCAATCAGTATCTTCAGCCCAAGTAGTTCCATTATCGGATGTGGTAAAATGCCAAATGAATGCTGATTGTGGGTCGCTGCTCCCCCCGGGTGCTTTTGAAAAGAAAAGAGAGTTTGTTTTAGCATCAACTAAACATGCACCCTTTCCTACTCCTCTCCAAGTGCTTTCAACACCAGGGGCCTCTATTTCTTGTACCTGTGACCACACTTCTGTAGAATAATCTCTTTTCCACACATATACAGCACCGGTTGCATCACCATCAACTTCTGCTCCCATTGCACCGGCAACAACCACAACATCCCCATTATCAAAAATGGTAATATCTGCATTTCGACCTGTCTGCCAATTGTTACCAACACCAGTGGGCGACAAATCCACATCCAACGACCAACCAGCACCACCTCCCGTATTTCCTTTTTTGTATACCCGTACTCTACCAGCACATGAATTATATCTCGGATCACCAAAAATTTTATAATCACCGGCTTCCGATATTCCATATTTACCAAATCGCCAGTCGCAGCCAGGCTGATTAGATCCCTCTAACGGCGGCGTTGGAAAACAATGACCAAACAGAGAAATATCAGTTATGTAATCACCAGTTGGACCAGTTGAGCCAGTTGAGCCAGTTGAGCCAGTAGGACCAGTGGGACCAATAGGACCACTAGCCCCGGTATTTCCTTGATAGCCGAGTGCGCCTCTGGTTTCTGGTATTCTACTTGATCCGTGTATTTCTAACATTTATTATATATGGTTTCCTATTAATTTTGGTTTATTCCACTATCTGAATCTCGTAAAAATCTTGGAAGTCTCCAAAGTATTTCGTTTTCATGTCCTCCGGTTCCATATAAACCATCACTCCGAATGATTCTTATAGGACGAACTTTATATTTTTGATGAGTTCTGTTTTTCTTGCCAAACGTAAAGTTATTGGGATTTCCGTTTATATCAAAATTCATTGCCCATGCTAATGTACCCGGATCAGCAGTAGTTCCGGTTTCATTAATATTTATGATACCTTCACCGACACCAGCGGAAAATCCCTTGTTATCATCAAATGCACCAGTTGAAGTCCAATACCAACCATCAAAAGGAACTCCCTCATCGTGTGCTAACAAACGTGAATTTAAATTGAAATTATATGGTGAACCTACCAAACAATTTGCTGCTATAAATGACATTTCGTCATGACTTGGAATAAACCATTGCGATAATTGTGGAATATTCCCCCCAGTGCTACCTGCTGTCCCTCCTGTGCAAGAAAGATTATCTGAAAGCAATCTTGTAGCACGAAAAGCAGAAAGGTAAGAAGCAGTTAGTCCTGGACCAAACTGATCCGATGTGAATGCTCCGGTCATACCATATCCCTGTGATAAAGCATTATCAGCACTTATGGCTCTAATATTATTATGAATTCCCCAATTGCGGTGCCACAAACCATGAGCAGATTGTGCGGGTTTCGTTAATATTTTTTCAATATGACTATCACCAAGTCGTCTTGAAGTCTTACATGAAGAGAAAGTATAAAGTGGAATATTCCCAACCGAACCTGTTATTCCTTGTATATACCAATAACCCTCAGAAAGATTGAACATTCTACTATACGATGAATTTAAATCATCAAAACGATTTGTATTTTTGTTATAGACTGGGCCCCAAGAACTGCCTCTATTGCCCCAATAAAATTCTTGAGTAGCACCTGGATAATCATTTAAATTTACAACTTCCCTATCACCCGTTATTGCAATGGGAGAAAGTGATGTTATTATATAATACGCATCAGGAAGACTATCATTTGAAAGGTTGTCTAACAAACGGTATTCAGAACAACCACGATCTGCCGAGAATCCATAACCATGATAATCATATGATGAGTAATAAGAATCAGAAGTATATCCTACCAAATCAGATGTTGATCCAGTAGCACCCATCATTAGATCTTGCCAGCGGGATTTTTTACTGCCACTAAAATTCTTATTACCATGTAAAACAGATCCTAATGGTCGGTACATTCCAACAACCATCCCACCACCAAAAATATCACCAGGTTGTAAATTTAAGGATGTTATGTTAGATTTCTTCGCACCTCTTCGGGAGTTACAATTAATATCTAAACAAGATGTATTGTGACCAGCGTATATCTTACCTTCATCTACACAGTGCCATCCTGGATAACCATCAATACAATCATCAGAAGTGCAACACGCACCCGTTCCACCCGAACAGACTTCAATTCCGTCTTTTAATTTACAAGATGAACCTATACCTAAGAAATATCTACCAACACTTAAACAATCTGTTTTGTTTGTATATTCGCAACCACCAAATCCATCGCAACATGCGCCAATTTCATTTGAAATTTCATCATAATAAACATCAGAGCAATCTAAGTTAACACCACCAAAATATGATCTAATATTTAGCATGTTTCCAAGATCTAGACATTCATTTATTGATAAGCCATCAAAACATTTAACATTATTATCTGTCTCATAATAAACGCAACATGGACCCTCATTGTAACAAGAACCTGTATTGCCTGTAGAACCACACGTTGATCCCGATCCCATAAAATAACCACGACACAATGATGATGTTGTATGAATACATTTTCCATCACCTATACAACAACCACCTGTTGATCCTGTCTTTCCAGTTGAAGATATATGAATCTGAGGATAGTCGACTACGCCACTTCTATAATTTGCTGGTTCGCCTAGATGTTCGTTACACCAGAACGGATCAGCGTACAACATATTTGTATCTTCAGATTTCCATTGAGCAACAGAGCCGTGCCATGAAACTCCATCAGGACAAACATCAAATGTATCTGGGTTTTCCGGGTCGGTTGCTCTCTTTTCGCAAGGCAACCAATAAAAATTAAATATATCCGTTCCACCACTAAAACAAGGCTCACGGTCATACGGCCAAATTACATTTCTAAATCTATAATTTACCTGCTCAGAATTGGTAGCACCGTGGGTAATAAGACTGAATGCTTTGCTTAAGGTTTTTACATCATGTCCAGCATTTCCAGTATATCCAAATGTAGCACCTTGTACTTCTACCAAAACTCTTTTGTCGTCATCTGCAATTGAACCCAGTTGGTTCATATCAAGAACAAATATTTTATTATTATTGGGATTAATTGATCCACCGAATAAATATTCTGGTTCTCCGTTACTGTTCCAGTTCAGATTATGAAAATCCTTTGATGGGTCTGAGTCGGATACTTCAAAATATTTGGACAACTCTTTAAAACTTTTTATTTTTATATCAGGAGAATTTACAGCAGTATCGTAAGTTGCGCCGGTAATTCCATATAATTCTAAATCACCACCACTGGGTTTTTTGAACCCAACAAGTTGACCTGTAGTACCAGAAGCAACATTTGCATAACCAGTAACAACTCTTTCAAAATGAATGTTAATAGTATCAAGAGATTCATCTTGAATTAAACTTATATCATCACCCTCAACTTCTATGGACTTGATGGTGATTGTATCGTTTGCTTCTCCTGTTATATTATCTTTGTATACAGTAGCACCACCAAGACCAACAAATCCTGTATTACCACCATCAATTGCTATATAACTCGCACCCGTTGGTCCTTGGATTTTAGTTGATGTTGTATGTGAGCCAGTTGAGCCAGTAGGACCAAATGTAAATATGGTATGGAGTTTATCTCCAATTATATAAATATCGGTTATGCTGGCACCAGTGTGTCCAGTTGGACCTGTTGCTCCCCATCCAGTCGCCCCAGTCGGCCCAGTTGGCCCAGTTGGCCCGGTCGGGCCAGTACCTTTTGTTGTCCCTATTGGTCTAAAATAACTACTACCAAGAATAACTGCCATTTACATTCCCAATCATTTTGACTCAAATCTTGTTTGGAAGATATTATCTCCAGACACAGCAGGAGTATTGTCTATTTTAATCTTTAGTCCTGCCACTGCATCAGCAATCTCCTTAACAGTTTGTGTTAGATCTGTAATTTTATACGAAGAATTTTCAATATTAACCTGATTTGTAACTGTTATACTGTCAAACCTCGCATGGGGAACTAGAGTCACAGCAAGACCTTGACCGTCTGCTGGCATTTTTAAAAACGAAACTTCACGAACATATAATGGATTGCCTTTGATGTCTGTGAAGGACTGGCTCCGTGTTGCACCCGGCAAGAGTGCTATTGGGTTTGCAAATGCAGTAATAGTTGAACTTGCTATCGTATATGACAATGTACCAATGTGAATTTTCTTACTGTTGTCTAATTCGTATGCTCCCTCCAACCACAAAACATTGTTAGGTTTATCTACATCAACAACGGTGTATTTACCTATAATAGTTTTTGAGCCATTCTTTTGTGTTGCTTGTTTGTTTATGATGGTAGAAAGTGCAGAATCAATAGCACTAGAGAGAGTTACCTTATACCTAGCACCAGCGACTATACCAAATGCTTTAAATGTTTTGTTGTATAAAAGGCCAGCATATTCTAAATCTTCGATATGTAAAGGGAACCAATGTTTTATGGTTGCATTGAACCACCCGTCTTGTGTTAAAGAAGAGCCGTTGTCAGTACCAAAAAGAAGTTGATTTACATGTGCCGCAGCAGGTTCAGAAAAGGTTTCTTCTCCCACAACATTTCCGCCAATCTGATAACCAATGTAATTTACTACTTGGCCCGTATAATCCCCATCAGGTGCAACTTGAAAAATTGGTTTTGCAATCGTGCCAGGTGTTTTTGGTGCAAGATTTTGTAATCTACCTGCCGTCACTTCGCTCAGGAAGTAGATATCATTACCACCACTTGCTCCTGTAATAGTAGCGAGTCCCATATCAGGATCAACGTGTGTCGCACTAATAAGTCTACTAGATGGATATTTAATTTGACCTGCTATAATAACACTAACAGAATCGTTAGACACATCAACCGTTTCTACAATACCTACAACTTCCGAATGTTGTGCAACATCACCGGATGCTTTTGTATATTTGCCCCCACTTGGTTCCGTGAGTACGTCATATGGTAGTGGATTATAGCGAATAGCATCACCCGCAGTAATTCCGTGGCACGTTTCAGGACATTCTCCAGCAACGCCACCAGAAAAACCAGACAAAGGGATAGTCATAAGCAATCTTGCACCACTATGTGTGATGCTATTGACATTCATGTTTCCGCTTAGGTTTGAACTATTACCGCTGTTACAACTTGGCATTTATTGGTCGCTCCGTTTATGTGTTTGGCATATTATCATCTAGGTCTGCATCTGCAACGTAATGAACAGAAACATTATCGTACATTACTGTTCCTGTTGGAACATATAGGTAAATGCCGTCTTTAGTTATATATTCTGCTGTTATTGTAGTTGAACCAGAAGGTGCAACTCTTGCAAGATTATTGTATCCTTTTGTACCAGAAGATTTTCTCAAATCTCTTCCCGATGTTCTGTTGAACGCATCACCAGTCATGCCAGTTTTTGGCGAATATAAAGTAATTGTAGGATTGCCTCTCATTATGACTGGGAAATTATGGTAGTGATCTTTACTTGGGGTGATATGAAAATCAATTACATTAGTGTCGGGAGTTTGTGGGTCTAACATGGTCGTTGTATGAGTACCTTGATCTTCTCTGTAACTTCTTTGATAATACCGACTACAAAGTTTCAATTCATCGTTGACCATAGTTTTTGGGTTTGTTGTTGCAACCAACCCACGTTCCACTTTAACTTTCGCTAAATCTAATGTGGTATTGAGTCCTGTTGTATCAAACCCGAACCCAACATAATCTTTATTTCCGGTGGGGCTAATTGTAATATTTGGCACAAGGAATGCAACTTCATATTTGCTCCACAATGTTCCTAGTTGCACATTTGCAGGATGTGTTGTATGTGTATTTGTTCCATCATATTGGTTGATTAACAGACCCATAGTAGCACCTGTGACACCACATTTTGCCCAAAATGACATTGTTGCGTTTTCACCTCGTAATGTTCTCACATCTTCTACTCGGTTTTCAATATGAACATAATCTCCCACTAAACCGTCCCGTGGATGAACATTATTTTGTAATGATGCGTAATATGTTGGTTCACCAAACACATCAGTCTGGTTGTTGGTAAAACTATTTCTAGTTATAGAATAAGTACCAGAGGTTCCGCCTCCTCCAGACACACCATCCACCCTCACCCAACGATCTGCAAAATAAGTCGTGCCTGTTGCTCCATGCTTTTCTACACCAACTCCTCTTTGCCAAACATCAAAGTTACCATTGATGAGAATATTATCATTCATCGCATGTCCATACGTTGTACCACCATTGGAAGTTGAACGGAATGCCCAACTTATAGGATTACGATTACCATTACCACCTGCTGATGCCGCTTGGGCCCCACCACCGCCGTTATGGTTTTGGTTAATTATAAATCCATTAGTACCATCACCACCTGGCCATGCAATTGCAAATGGTTTTGCTTGTGCTTGCGAACCATTAGATGTTAATTTACCATCTGAGCCCACATACAATATACCACTACCATCACTTTCTGGTATATCACCAACAAAACCAGTCCCAACAAGTTGAATATAAGTTAGTCCATCCAATACAAACGGACTAGTAACACACAAACCAACTGCACTTCCTAAATTATCACTTTCTGAGGTTAATTTCACCCAATTCGAGCCGTCATATCCAACCACATCACCACGAACAATATCTGTCGGTGCATCAACGCTTACAATAAATTTATTATTATCAATACCACCTGTGCCACCAGTACCAGAACCTTGCAAAAGTTGACCTCTATATTGTAAAACATATCCAACATCGCTAGTGATACCAAGAAGTAGTGGTTTACTGACATGACCAGCAATTGTGGGTTCAACTCTAGTAAACCCACCGCTATTACCTGTACTGAGGAAGTATACAGAACCAGCACTTAAACCTCCATCAAAATCGGATGCTCTGGTAAAATCACCTTGTATTTTACCCTGTGTTGTGATAGTGGTATATGTGTTTGAAGAAGTATATGGCGATGATGGAATTTGTGATCCATCTACTGGCCAAGTAGCACCAGACACTATGCCCCATACTTCTGCCCAATGTTCATTGTCTGCTCTGGCGAATTGATAATTTGGCTGCGAGGCCCCTGTACACCCAACCCGAACGGCCATCCCAAGAGTCATACCGGATGTTGCAGTAAATCCACCCTTATGGATATATGTTTTGATAGAAGAGAGTTCTGATCCACTTAAATCATAATTTAAAGTACCACTAACGTTAAGATCTCCCGAAACAGTAACATTTTCGGAAAATGTAATTCCCTTTGGAATCACATCTGCAAGAGAGCATCTGAACACACCAGCAGATAAATCGGGTCCAGAAGTAACACCACCCAGTGGATCATTAGCACTGGTAGTTCCCAAAGTAAACACAATACCATCACCAGATGCACCATTGTACACTGACATTCGATTTAATTTTTCAACAACAAGAGTGTTGTAATGACTAACCCAATCTGCAAATGATGTAGATGAAGTTAGGTTCCAAATTTGATACAAATTGTCTTCTGTGAATCCCATTATTTATTCTCTTCTTTTATGTTATATTTATAAATCATCTTTGACCTATTAATAAATTATTCATATAACGTACAGTACCTTTTTGTGGGTTTACTTTACACACTAAACTTAGTCGTTGTCTTTGTTTAATTTGATCGTCGTTCCAAACACCGTTAGAATTGGGAGATGCTTGCCCCACAGAATGAAAACCAACTCCGTAACGGCTTGCACCACATGAAACAGAATTTGCAAATCCAGCAGAATTATCTCCCAGTTCAGAGTCTTGATTGCATAATGGATCTCCACCGCAAGGTTCACAAGAATAATAATCACTATTGATTCTAAAACCAACAACCTTCTCAATGTCTCCTTCATTGGGATTTGCTGTTACATCTATGGTAAATGCTGGAAGCGTGGGGTCCGAACTCGTAAGATAGGCCCAATGCTTCATTCCACTTATACCCGAATTGCCATTAGGATCAGAAGCAGGATTCCACTCATCTGTAAGTTCAACTAACCACCAACCTGGCCAAAATTTCAACTGAACACGATTACCAACATCGATAAATTGTGCAGTAACAGAAGAAGAATTTTCAGGATTACCAACAGGCATAGCATATGGTGTGTAATATGGATGCAAAGGACATGAACCTCTCCACCCAGGACCACTTATTGCATAATTAGGATCCCCTAAAGTTCCGTCTGGTGCTATACCACCAACTCCTATGCCATTTTCTGGAATATCAGTTGGAACTATTTCACTTCCTTCGCCCGAAGGATTGTTTCCACCATATGATCCCCACAATGTGCTTACACCAGAGGTTATCCAATTATGCATCATTGTAATAGAAAGCGTAAGTTGCATTTGGAAATGTTCTTGCATCTCGTTAAGTTCGGATGCTTGTAAAGGAAATCCTGGTCGGAAGGCAAGGAATTGATAATTTTTTGGTATATCTTCACCGCCATCAAACACTAATTCTTGTGATTCTGCTCGGCTATTATATGGAGGCATAGAAAGAGGAAACGACCCAGGGGAGCCTCCTTTATAAAATGGTTGTATATTATATTCTGCCATAAGGTTTCCTTTTACAATTACGAACTAATTTACGCTTCCTTGCCCCAGAATATGTCAAATCTAAACGATGAAGCATAATTTGGATCATTCGCGCTACTTATATCTATATTAGTTTTATCTAGATGTAAAATATCTGATTTTCTTTTATCAATATTGACTCCACCATAAGACACAGAAGAACTTATATCTTCTACCACCCAAGTGGTGTCACTATGAATAAATTCATCCCCCACTAAAATTGTATCTGGATTGCTAGTTGATATTTCCATTTTTGCTGTTGTGTTTGATAATATTTGTGATGCTAACACTTTTAGTTGTTTTGTTGTTGTCTTGTGGTTTCCTTTAGCATATGGACTTGTAGTTGGATTTATATATTTACCCGCCGCAGGCAAATCACTCGCTAAGATAAACGTATATAACTTTTTATGTACAGTGAGAACAACGCCCATATTTAAACTCCATTTTTGACTTGGACCTAAACCAGATAAAGCATTGTTGTTGTTGCTGTCTTTGAGACGTTGTATACTTACCACATTGAAATCTTTTTGAATAGATCCAGATTTTTCAATATCATCCTTAGATATTGTCATTGACAACAACGATCCTGTGTCAAATATAGAGTTTAAGTTTGAAGCAAAACCACCGTTGGGAATTACATCAATGCGGAGATTGCTAATGGGTATGTTCGGGAACATTTCTAACCATGTGTCTTCGTTTATTCTTATATCACCAAGTCCATTACCGTGATTTGATGGATGTGCAATTCCGTCAATATATTCGTCACCATTACCATCTTTATATGTTAATATATGAATAACTGGTTCCGTTGCGCCAGATGAAGCATCAGCAGCAAAAGGAACAAATTTCTCTCTATTTTTCCATCCCAAAGAAGTTTTTCTATCATCTTTTGATATATCACTAAGACTAATCGACACCCTAGACACAGAACCACTACCATATTTAAGGTTGCCATTTTTTTCGTAATGGGCATTTTTCCACTGAGACAACTCAGATGAAACATTCATATCATTAAGAATGTTTTCATAATAACTTGTTTCGTTCCAATCTACACTACAAGGACATGGACCACAATCCTCTGGAAAATTAGTAGAATCGCAAGATAAACACCTACCACCAGTTCCACCGGTTGGACCAGTTACTCCAAGCCATTTGTTAAATACGTGTCTCATACCCAAAGAATTTGCGAGTTCAATGCACTGATAACATTTGCTTTCTACGCATTTATACAAATCACCAGAAGAAAACGTTACACCCGCAACTGAATCATAAACACCAGTTGAATGGTACAAACAACATGTACCACATCTCTGTTCGTTTCCAGCACCGCATATTGCAGTTGCATTAGATTTGTTGCTTGTATGATATTGTTCTTTTTCTTTAAGGGAAGTATTGACATCAAAAATTGGTATGTAATGTGTTCTATTATTAGTCACCCAGTCATCTGGTAATTGTTGAACTGCACAATACATAATATTGCCATCTTGGGTTGTTGCGATGTTACCCGACACATCAGTTAATTTTTCGTTAATGACAACTGGATCTGACTCCAATTCACGTCGATTCTTTGATGATAAAGAAAGAATAATAAACAAGATATTCCCATGTTGACCCGTCCCATAAAACAACGACCAATTATTTTCATCAGAATTGCCTAGAGTTTGGGAGGTATATGTTCCTACCTTTTTTGTAGAACCTGTTTTCCATACACACCCACCCCGAAGACCTTTAGGTACTTTAATTGCTTCGTATACATCCCTTGCATCTATTTTAAATGCAGCAGATGACGATGATAACAACTCTTCTTGGTCGTCTACAGAACGGGTGGGTGTTTTGCTTGTTTTTCCAAGAACAAGTGACAAGTCCTCAGATCGTAAACTATCCCTTATGGATTCAGATATAATTTTTTTATTTATTGCAGACATATGTTATCCTTAAATCCAACATGCTCCACCATTAAAGTCATCCGATGCAGTACACCCGGTTACGCCTAAGTTTGGACTTCCATTACCGGGAATTAAATACATAAATTCTCCAATATATATGTTTCCAAACATGTTTTGTTCTGGATCTCCTGATATACCATCCGCCCAATTTGGATATGCATACGTTGGCATATGATAATCTAATGTAATACCACCATTTCCTACAGCATTCCATGCATCACCATACGTCCAGCCAGTAGCACCGCCCAAATTACCTTCTGCTATCGCATTTCTCATTGCAGTTGGGCCATCATAATGATATTGTGAACTCAAAGTTGCACCAGAACAACCAATGCAATGAGCAAGAGATTCATAATCGTTCAATCTATATGGTAAATAATTACCTATAATCGGAGTTTCAGCAACAATAAACCCACCATCATAATCATCAGGTGCAACATAATCTTCTTGGGTTTTCTCCAAAAACATTTTTAATCCTGCCGGATGTAATAAAGATTTTAATAATTCTGTATATATTGGTTGTCCTGTGGACTCATCTACCAACGGAACTCCTGTAGACAAAACGTAGGAATACTCTTGAAACCAATCACTATCTTGTATTTTAAACGGTCCATTCAAATAACTTCCACCCATATGATGTAAAGCAGAATACGCCCCAGTTACTCCCTCGGGATCCACAATGGGGAATCCATCAAACCGACCACCATTTAATCTCATCATATGTACTTTAGGATAGTACATATTTACGTCGACATCAATTGGATCTCCACTATCATCAACCTGGTCACCATATAGCATTTCAAAGAAATACCTATACGCCTCTTCGTTGCTTTTCTTTTGATAAAAGAATTGACGAATACCGGTTATGAATTTTCTCAAACCTAAAGCATTCCCTGAACTCCCATCACCTTCTGATAGGTCTTCTATGAAATTTTCAGGAAAACCAGCAGCATACGTTTTTGCAAAACTTTCTAGAAAATGAACTGTAGTTTCGTTAATATCAATTAATTTCTGAAATCCTGTTGGATTAAAATCAATCGTTGATAATTCATAACCACTTTTGCTGTATAACCAATTATAATAATGTTGGGTAAATTTTATTAAATGATTAGAAGGTGAATTTTCGTTGCTTTTTTCTCTTAACCATAAAGGAAAAAGATGTTCTATGTCAATGACATTATTAACAACATCATCTAATTCTGGAATATCCTGTCCAAGAAGAAGCAAACGATAGTGATCTGATCGGCTTCCTCCGCCCGTGTTCCTAGAATTTGAAAATATACTCGAATAAAACATTATATCTAATATATCCTAATTAACGTTTCTTCTTGCTATGGAAAGATCTATTCGTGTCTCGGTGAACATTTCTTCCTTTGCTCTAAATGATTGAGTTCCTTCTGATGATGGTTGAACATATAAACTAAACCCTTCACTCGCAAAGGATTTGGTAAACACAACTTTACCGGTTTGTGGTATAAAATAGCCAACATTTCCGAGATTTACATCTAACCCGTTCCATGTGTAATATGCATTAATTGGCTTGCCCAACCTTACACTGCCGCTTCCATTGGACACTCGTAGTGATATTTTATTGTCTGGATTTTCTATATCCCCATGATATGATGGTGCCGCTATAAACTCACTTGAATATAAAAGGGAATTTCGGCATTTAGTTCGGAAGTTAATATCTTTAGGTCTATTTTGAATAACAGAAACATCATTCGATATTATTATTTTTAAATCATTTGGGTTTACACGGAATGCTTTGTTAGTGGAATTAATATGGTTGGCTATTTCACCCGTGTCATACTTACGATTAAATCCACTTGAATGTATTTTAAAAATTTCACTGATTGCATTCGATAATAAAATATCTTCACTGAGAGGTGTGTCTAGGGGTTCGTAATATAAACTACCAAGAATACCAACCTCGAAACGACCAACATCAATAAATTCGGGCAATATAGTCACACAAGTTTTTTGTTCTAATATATCAATTGCTCTTGATGCAGCAACGGGATCTTCTTCCGTAGTATCACTCAAGGAAACAAATAACCTACCATACCTTGGGGGATCCATTTCCTCTCCTCCCCACACATTAAACTTAGAGTGTGGATCGGGAGAATCACTAACAAATCCTTCTTTTGCTAGTAATGCTCTACAATCCTCTACTGTAACTGCTCTATCTTGTGCTGCAAACCATTTGGGTGCAAAGAATTTAATTGATTCTAAATTTGGTTTATCTGATCCTCCAGATGATAATGTGATAGTATTTGTAGTTGCCGAGAAACCGCTAACTTGAAAATTACCAATTGAATTTCCTCGTTCGCCATCACTTTTTAAATAACTGACCCGAACAATATCATTTGGTTTTAGTGATCTACCCATTTGAACAGACGAACTGCTCTCTAAGTTTCCACCAAAAATAACAAAGAAACCCAAATCACTTCTTTCAAGCCAATATACATGACTCGAATCATCCAACCCACTTTCAATATTACTTGCTCTGCCCCATTCTTCCCACACACCATCACCTTCTGAATCTAAAACTTCAACACGAATGGTACTGATATCTACATCCAACCCTAAAATAAATCCCTTCTGGGTATTTTCATTAATCAACAACGGTTGTTCTTTTATTAAAGATTTACCCTGAACAACTTGAACCACAGCCTCACCATTTGTATCTAAACTATAGTTTTCAATTGTATAAAAATTATAAGAAACTCCACCCTCGTTATGACCGCTAAATTTTGTATACAAGGGCACATCGCCGCCACCACCCGCTTGTCTAAGTTTCACTAACGCTCTAGCAGATTTCGCACCAGGTACAAGATAACCTAAAGGTTTGACCAATGATATTATGGAAGATTCCTTCTGGGCAGTATCCAAAAACATTTCACTTGCAATCATGTTTGAATAAAAACCATAGTATAGAGTATTGTATGCCAGAACATCAAGAAGAACCTGCATTGCAGACCCATCATAATCGTAATCTTTTAGTGTGTTTTGTTGTTTTAAATGTCTAATGATACTATTTTTAATACCATTAAAATCTAAAGAACCCAATTGGACATTTATATTGTCGTTTGCCATATTATCTAACCCTTGCTATTTCTAATTGAATACTATCTCTGGGGTTGGATTCTTTGCCCCCTAGAATAATAAAATTAATTTTCATTGTGATTTCATTTGCATCTGTATTCTCGTCCCCGTGATTTACAGAAACACTTTCTACTTCTGCTCTTGGTTCATATGTCCGAACAGCCCATATGATATCTCTTTCTAGAAATGCTTCGTCTAGTGGAGTCCAATTTTCAAATAATAATTGATGTACTCCCACCCCAAAACCAGGAGCAAAAGGTTTTTCTCCTGGACGAGTCAACACAATATTCATTATAGATTGCCTTATGGCATAACGATCTTTCACTACAGAAACATCATTAATGAATTCGTTTCTGTTGAAATCAATATCAAAATCAGAATATTGATGTTGTGTTGTTACCATATATTAATTCCTTGGTTTATGTATGTATGGATGCATACATTATTATGAGAATATTGATCCGATAAATTTAAGCAACGAGGATACCAGTGATTCAGATGTGTTCGGGTCTATTACAGTACTATCCCTCGTAAGAACTAAATTCATCCTATGACTATTTGAAGTAATAATATGTTCTATATCAGAAACTAACCATCTACCAGTAAATTTTTTCTTGGTGTCTGAATTTTCATCACCAGGTGTTACGTTTGCTATGGTTATTGGTTTACCAGGTCGTAAAGTAAGATCGCCATTTAAAACCATTGACATTTTTTGTGAATTAATGAGTTGCATTTGTGCATTTCTCCATAATGGAGTTGTTTTTGGTGTGTCCCAATAAGTTGCATCCGTTCTGTTGTATTCAATATACTCTTTAAATTTTTCACCCACACATGGGCAATTGCAACTAGAAGGATGGTTGGAATCTTTCCACATACATCCAAGATATTCCTCTCCCAAAACTTCTTCTATCAATGCACATTCTTTTGTTTCTTCGAATGCCTCTTGAATTTGTTGAGTTGTTGGTTCTGATTTATCTTCACCCTCTCCCCACAACCAGCCCCCTCCAATACCTGCAAAAAGCCATGGCCAAAGATCTAAAACAGATGAATCGTCGGGACGCAACTCTTGGCATGGACAGTTGCAATATGGATCGTCTTCTGGACAATCGGAATTATCAACAGGATCTTGGTTTAGGCACGGATAAGAAGACTCAAATGTATATGGATTTGATGCTTGTGAATCCGATATTGCACCCAATGATCGCAACCCTTCTAAAATAAAACTTGAAAACATTGTTTAATTTCTCCTATTTTATTTAGGGATAATTTATGATTGTTGTAATAAAGTGTCAATAATTAAGTTCAATGCATCCATATCCTCTGCTGGGAAATAATGCCCGTGGGTCAAGGATGACAAAATCTGTAAATTTTCTTCATTGGGTGTACTTGTGAACATAAAACCAACAGTATAATATGCACTTTTAACCAGCCCACCATGAAGCCAGGGCAACACACGCTGCTCCTGCTCCCGGAAGTTATCTCCATCACTCAAAAACAGAACCGCAACTCCTTCAAGAACTTCAATATCAGACTGAAAACCACGCCCCGGATAATTATTTATACAATCTTGTTCACTATCTACGTCATCGCAAACACAATTAACTGGATTCCCCCACTGGTCACATCCCTCGGGGCATTCACATGGGAGTACGCAACATGTGCCCTCTTCTAGTTCTTCCACCACAGCATAATCGTCAAAAATTTCGTTGTGTTTTATTATGGCTGGCATGTATTCGGT
>Ga0080013_1002271_pt1 | contig 23023 bp, 10 predicted proteins | sample ETNvirenome_6_85_FD_69236 | JGI IMG/M metagenome (GOLD analysis project Ga0080013, IMG submission 69236) | Marine viral communities from the Pacific Ocean - ETNP_6_85 (SPADES assembly) (version 2) | ecosystem: Environmental > Aquatic > Marine > Oceanic | place: Pacific Ocean | collected 2013-06-19
TTCTTCTAACTTTGTTAACGGTGACAACATCGATGGTGTATTAGTACCAGCTGGTACTTCTTCAGTATACGATCAGTTACTAGGAACAAACATTAGACGACCTTTCTTGCATGTAAGATATAGAGCTTCTCAAGCAGATGATAGAAGAATGAAATCATGGTTAACAGGTTCTGTTGGCGGTGCTGCTACTTCTAATTTAGATGCTATGGAGGTAAATTTCTTATCAGAAAGATGTCTTTGTACTCAAGCTAGAAATAATTTCGTATTATTTACAGCTTAATTTTTTATAAGGTTGGGGCGCCAAAAAGCATTAGCTCAACGGGCGCCCACATACCTTTAACTATTTAATTATATTATATTATGGAAAAACAAGAAAAAGATGTTGTAGTGGAAAAAACAAAAAAAGTTACACCACCACAACCTAAAAAAGAAAAACATCCAGAAGATGGATGGGAAATAAAAGATAGAAATTACTATTTAACTGGAAATAAAGAACCTCTAACTTTTACATTAAAATCAAGACATACGGAAAAATATCCTTTGTTATGGTTTGATCCTGTAAAAAAAGAACAAAGAGCTTTAAGATATGCAACTAATCAATCTTCACCATTTGTTGATGAACAAAAAGGAGAAGTTACATTAAGACATATAATGTTTCAAGAAGGTAGTTTACATGTTCCTAAAGAACATCAAGCTTTACAAAAGCTTTTATCAATATATCACCCTGATTTAGAAGGAAGATATAAAGAAGTTAAGAAAGTAGAGCAAGCGAAAAATGAATTATTAGATCTTGAAATAGAAATTGAAGCTTTAAATGTAGCTAGAACAATGGATATAGATATAGCTGAAGCTGTATTAAGAACAGAAATTGGTTCTCAAATAAATCAATTAAGTTCTAAAGAAGTTAAAAGAGATCTAATTAGATTTGCTAAAAAGAATCCTAGATTATTCTTGGATTTAGCAAGAGATGAAAATGTTCAATTAAGAAACTTTGGAATCAAAGCTATTGAAGCAGGGTTAATACATTTATCTAGTGATCAAAGAACATTTACGTTAGGTAAAAATAAACGTAAATTATTTAATGTTCCATTTGATGAAAACCCACACTCAGCACTTGCTGCTTGGTTTAAAACAGATGAAGGTGTAGAAATATACAGATCAATAGATAAGAAACTATCTTAACATAAATACTAATAAGGGCGGTTAACGCCGCCTTTATTATAAATAATATACTAGAATGGCAATAAACGTAGATACTGTATACAAAACTGTTTTGTTAATCCTTAACCAACAACAGAGAGGATATATGACCCCTGATGAATTTAATAAAGTCGCAGCACAGGTCCAACTAAATATATTTGAAAAATACGAAGATGATCTTAATCAACAGTATCGTACTCCGCAAAACGACACGGAATATGCTAATCGTATAAAAAATATTGAAGAAAATTTACAAAATTTTCAAAAATACATAAACAACGCATCTGTAGCAGGTGCTATAACAGGTACTAATCCTTTTACTATAGATACAGCTGTAGTAACAGATTTATATAGATTAGGTTCTGTAATGTATAAAGGTGAACAACTAACTCAGTACGCACAAAGAAATGAGATAACACAATTATTACTCTCCCCGTTAACTCAACCTACAACTAATTTTCCCATATACTTATATGAAGAAGGTAAACTATATGTTTATCCTACTAGCATCACAACTGCTAATGATATAAATATATCTTATTTAAAGAAACCTGCTGACCCAATATGGGGTTATGGTGTAGGAACTTTAGGTCAATTTGAATATAGTGCTGGTACATCAACAGATTTTGAATTAACTGTATCAGAACAAACAAATGTAATATCTAGAGTATTAGCGTATGCAGGAATAATAATAAATGATCCTACGATCATACAAATTGCAGCTGGAGAAGTACAAAAAGAAGAACAAAACTCAAAAACATAAGACATGCCTAGACCAGATGGAGGATTAATCCGAGAAACTAACTTACAATATTACGCAGGTGCGCAGATTATATATACTGATGCAGCATTAAATGCTTCTCGAGCATATACTTTTACGTTTAATACTATTCTTTCTATGGGAAGTAGTACTAGTTGGGCTTTAACTGATCCTGATTTTACTTTAAATAATTTTAGAGTTTATACTAGTCCTACAGGAATCGGTAATTGGACGGAATATTTAACTACCTATGCTTTAACATTTAGTAAAGATGGTACACAAACTAATAGTATAATAACTTTAGGGTTAGCACAAGCTGTAGGAACATATGTTAAAGTTCAATTAAAAGAAGATGCTGTTGAAAATAATTATGGAGGATATGAATATATATCAATGACAGATATTGTTAACAACTTTATAGTTGGTTATGTTGGTCAAGATAAATTAATACCTAGAGTAAATAGAACTGATGTTATATTCCATGCTAAAAGAGGTTTACAAGAATTTAGCTATGATACTTTAAAAAGTATTAAATCTCAAGAACTAACAGTACCAGATAATCTTGCTGTAGTAATACCACAAGACTATGTTAATTATGTTAAGTTATCTTGGGTTGATGGAAATGGAGTTAAACATACTATTTATCCTACTCAATTAACAAGTAGTCCGTGGGAATCTCCTATACAGGACAAAAGAGGTGATATAATGCAAGATAATTTTGGAGATAATGTAGAAGGTACTGCTATAATAAATCAACGCTGGGAGAAGTTTAATACGAGTAATATCACAGGAGTATACCCATTGAATGCAGATAATCCTACAATTTATATGTATGATTGGTGGGGAGAAGGATATGGAATTGGACAATATTGGGGTCAAAGATATGGTGGTGATCCAGTTAATATGCAAATGAATGGTTGGTTTAATATAGATGATAGAAGAGGGACGTTTAATTTTTCTAGTGATTTAAAAGGAAAATTAATACTACTAGAATATATATCAGATGGGTTAGCTTATGATTTAGATACTAAAGTTCCTAAAATGGCTGAAGAAGCTATGTATCAACATTTACTTTATAGTATAATGTCTACTAGAAGAGACACAGTTCAAATAGCTCAACAGTATAAAAGACAAAGATATGCTGCATTAAGAAATGCAAAAATAAGATTATCTAATATCAAACTAGATGAAATCGTACAAGTTATGAGAGGTAAATCTAAATGGATAAAACACTAAAGAATGCCAGAAATAAAGAATAATTTTCTTAAAGGGAAAATGAATCAAGACATGGACTCTCGTATTCTTCCACAAGGAGAATATAGAGAAGCTATAAATTTATTGATTAGTAGATCTGAAGGTGCTACTGTGGGGGAATTTGAAAATATTTTAGGTAATACTGCAGTAGGAACTGTTGCAACTGCATCAACTCAACAAGTAATAGGTCATTTTATAGATGATACTAATAGTAGGGTATATATTTTTGTTACTGATTTTGAAAATATTGATCCATTTTCTAGAGCTCCTAGTTCTGGAGTAGGAAGTAATTGTAAGATTATGGAATTTGATTTAAACAATCCAGGATCTCCTAACACGCTAGTAAGTGGAAGTTTTTTAAATTTTAATAAATCCTTTCCTATATACGGGGTAAATTTATTAGAAGATTTATTATTTTGGACTGACAACTTTAATCAACCAAGAAGAATAAATATCACTACAGCTAGAAATAACGGCTCCGCATATACTAAAGAAATGCAAATTTCTGTAGCTAAATATTATCCTTTTAATGCTCTTATTCCTTTAGAACGCCAAACAGGAACAACAGCTGCTGGTTGTACATCTACATTGATAATATTAAGTGCAGGTAATACTAATATCAAAGTTGGAGATGTAGTTACAGATAATGATAAAACAGATTTCACTGGATTAGTAATAGGTAATTCTACTCCACTAGTTAAAGTAGTTCAAATACTAGATCAAGCTGCTACAACTTTTAAAGTTTCTCCAGCTATATCTACTGGTGCTCCTGCAAGTGGAATTAAGTTAGATTTTAGTAGAACTAGTATGACTAACCAATCTAGTGTAAATCAATCTAACACCTCACAACAAACAGTTCCTACAATAGTTGCTGCTGGAGCAGGAGGTACTGTATCAGATAGAACTGGTACTCAACAAACTGTAATTAGAATTGATGCAGATGCTGTATTAGGTGGTGTTCCAAGAGTAGGAGATATAATAACAAACGTTACTAGTCCTAATAATATTCCTAATGTTGATAATCCAACAGCTAATTGTAATTTTAATGTAAGAATAGAACAAGTAGTAATATCAGGTGTAGCAGGTGGAACTGCTTCTCCAAATTCTGGTAGATGGTCAATTACTTGTGATGTAGATGCAACGTTTGATGGAGCTTTAACAGGATTTACTGCAAGTGATGTAATAAGAATTGCTTCTAATCCTGATTATAATTCTAGTTTTACAGGTGATTCTAGGTTTTTAGAAGATAAATTCATAAGATTTAGTTATAGGTTTAAGTTTAATGATAATGAGTATTCTTTAATGGCTCCATTTAGTCAAATAATGTTTATACCTAAACAGTACGGTCAATTTGGATTAGGACAAATAGATGGAAAAATATTAGACACTGATGTAAATGATTATTATCAAAACGAACTTGATGCTTATAATAGTACTATATTAGATTGGTTTGAAAACGATATAGATACTATAAGCTTAAAAATTCCTTTACCAGATTCTATAGCAAATCTATCTAATATTTATAATATAAACAAAATAGATATTTTATATAAAGAATCAGATGCCCAAGCTATACAGGTATTAGATACTGTTCTAGTAAATGAAATAGTAGCAGGTGACACTGATACTATTAGTTGGAATGATGATTTACATGGTTTAGTAGATCAATTATATTTAGATTATAGTTATGAGTCTAGTAAACCTTACAAAACATTACCTTCTAATCAAACTATCAGAGTGTATGATAAAGTTCCTATAAAAGCTTTAGGTCAGGAAGTAGTAACTAATAGAGTAGTATATGGTAATTATACTGAAAAAATGACTCCTCCAAGTGATATTAATTATCAAGCTTCATATCAAGATAGAGATGCTCAAACTACGGATTATGTTACTGAATATCCTTATCATACGGTAAAACAAAATAGAACTTATCAAGTAGGATTTGTTTTAGCAGATAAATACGGGAGACAATCAGATGTAATTTTATCTAGTAATGATAGAAAAGGTGGAACAAAAGGTTCTAGTGTCTATGTACCTTATAGAAGTGCTAGTGATGCTACTAATGAACCTGTATTTGAATGGCTAGGAACTAATTTAACTCTTAGTATTGATGGAGCAATTGGAGAAACTATAAATAATTCTGCTGGAGAACCAGGGTTATATAGAGAAGATAAGTGGGTTAAATCAGTTAGTATTATTGGAGCAGGTACAAATGTTTATGAATTAAATAGAACTTATCCAGTTACTGCTTCAGGTGGAGGACAAAGTGGAACAGGTATGACTATTAGAGTTACTGGAGTTACTGGAGGAACAGCTACTGTTGGTAGTGTTTCTTCTGTTGCTATAATGACAGCAGGTACAGGTTATGTGGTAGGAGAAGATTGGATAATAGAAGATGGTAATGGTAATGATGCTGAAGTTAATATAGATGAAGTTGGTGAAGCAAATCCTTTAGGGTGGTATTCTTATAAAGTAGTTGTTAAACAACAAGAACAAGAGTATTATAATTGTTTTTTCCCTGGATTTATCAATGGACTACCAGTACAAGATCAAGTTTGGGATAAGGTTCCTAGAAATACTAGTACTTTGACAACCCCAGGAGGTTCTCCTATAGAAACTCAAAGAGGTAAAATGTTTTTTGCTTCTTTATTAACAGAAAATATAAATAAAATTCCAAGAGCTTTAGTAGAAATTGGACCAACTGATACAGAATATAATAGTGAAGAAACTCTATTTATAAGAATTAATAATCCTAATGTTACTAGTACTGAAGAAGTTAGAAATTTACAATACTATCCTGGAAGATTAAGACAAGAGGTTTTAAATATAGCTACTATTAGAGATGCGGAATTACAATCAATTCCTTTTGTCCCTTTTAGTATATCTCCTGATCCTAATGCTGTTGCCCCAGCTCAACTGGGAACAGCAGGTGGTTATATATACACATCAAGTAAACCAGGTGGAGATCAAGGAGATTATGGATCTACGTTACGTTACTTACCTCTTGGTTATGATACTGCTAAACCTGTGCCCGTAACTACTCCTACAGGTTCAATACCATGGGGAGATGTAGCGGATAAAGCCTCATTTTTTCAAGCAGATGAAAATCCTTTTACTATAAAAGCAGACCAAGTAGCAAACTATGGTAATAATATTGGAGCAATAGTCTGCGGATCAGATCTTTGGACCGCAACTCCACATGATAGTAATTATGCAAGTGGAGTAAGAACTATGCAACCAACTTTATCTGTAGCTGAAACTAAACCGGTTTATTCAAGATTAGAATTATTTTGGGAAACAACTCAATCTGGAAAGCTAGAAGAATTAAATTCTGCTATAAATAGCAATGATAATGGAGCAGTAGCATTAACTGTAACATCAGGAACTTTTGCTGAAAGTGTTGGTGTAAGTACTAGTATTGCAACTGCTTTTAAATTTTTAGATGGATCCGGCGCGGTAATGTCTACTATAGTAGGAACACCAACAATAACAAATGTTTATAGACAAAACGATATATCTAAAACGAATATTTCACCTACTCCTTTTAATATAGTTACAGTAAGTGCAGGTGAAGAATTTCAAATACAAACTTCTTCTGTAGCTGCTGATGGTACTTTTTGGTATGGAACTAATTCAAATCAAGATCCTTCTAGTGATATTTATATATTTGATTTAGAAGTAGAATCCACGGGATCTCCTTCAAATTATATAAGAAATATCTCCGCAGCTTTCACTTTAACTCTTACTAATGTTGCACCGTGTATTAAACACACTAGTATTAGTGGAACAAACATAAGCACTAGTTGTGGAGGAAGTGGATCATATAATCTTACTAGCTCAGGACTAAGTCCTGCGGTAGAAGATACAAATATAGTACAACTTTATGGAACTAATGGATCATCTCGTACCACAGATAGTGATTATACAAGAGATTTAGTGTGGTCATTAGGAGGTTTAGTTACAAGTACAGGTGCTACTGTAAGTGATTTTAGCATTGATAGTACTGGATTAATAACTAGTAATGCTATAATGGTTGCGGCAGGTACTTATGATTTAACTGTAAATCTAACTGATGTTGATGACACTGGGTCTAATAAATTAACAGCTACATGTACTATTGGTTGGACAGCAGCCGCGGAATTTGCTCCTAAAATAATAGGAGAAGGTAATACTATAGGTGGAAGTACAATGCCTTATGATAAAAGAGGTGAATGGAGATTTACTAATGATACTTATTCTTTAGCTACTGTTACTAATTCCGGTTATCCAGGCTCATGGAGTGCAGCAAATTGGGTATACAATGTTCAAACAGAATATAATACAGCTGAAGGTACAAGTTGTAGAGCCGATTTATTCCAAGGAGCTATAACTATTAAACCTATATTTAAAAACACTAGTACAGTGCCAGGAGATTCACGTATCTATTATAGTATTCAATATAGAGCTAACTCTGGTGTATCGTGGACTAATATAGATACAGTTGTAGGAAGTACAGATACATGGGTTGCTACAGATGCTTATTACTTCTTTGACCGAACTACAGGGTCAGCTGGTCAAGAAGATGCAACTTATAAATTTGATCAAATTGGGGAGTATAGACTTGTAACAACTACGCCTAGTGGATCAGGTTCATCAGTAATGACGTTTACAGTAGATTTCCAAGATGGAAATCAAGCTGGTCTGATTTCTTCAGGACCATGTACGCCTTAGTAATTAATTAAAAAAACAAGTAATATATAAGATATGGGTTTAACTATAGATGTTAACTATTTTAATTCCTTTTATTTAAAAAGAATATATGGTGACGCGACTGGAGCTGGAACCGCAAAAGGAATTCCTTATGCAGTTAACCAAGGAGATAGAGCTGGTAGAACCCCTACTGAAGGAGGAAGTTCAAATTGGACTACCCCTATTGTGGCTAATACTACTTATGACTGGTATATAGAAGAATCTAGAATTCGCGCAGGATATAATAATACTACAGTTGATTTTGGAGTTAAAGCTTATATAGTAGAAGATAATGATGCTCAAGTAACAAGAGCTAATTCTTTAATATATTCTGGAGTATTTAATTCTAAAACAGGAATTAATGAAACAAATGAATTTAATATTGGAGAAGAGATAACAAGAACAGTTGATCCAAAAGGCGGAAGTATCCAAAGATTATTTGCAGAAGATACAAACCTTACTGTGTTTCAAGAACGTAAATGTAATGTAGCTTTAATAGATAAAGACGCGGTATATACAGCAGAAGGAGTAGGTATAACTAGTACAGGTAGACAAGTTATAGGACAAGTTACTCCAGTTCCTGGGAATTGGGGTATTGGAACTAACCCAGAATCATTTGCTACTTATGGTTATACAAAATACTTTGTTGATAGAGATAGAAATGCAGTATTAAAAATAGCTGGTACACAAATTCAAGAAATATCTAACGCTGGAATGATGGATTTCTTTAGAGATCAATTATCTTTAGTTGGAAGTAATGGTGCTTTAGTAGGTTCTTATGATGTTTATAATCAAAACTACGTGCTTTCTATTCAACCTAATGGAAGATTTAGTGATACTTCATACAAAACCCTAACATTTGATGAAAGAAATCAAGGGTGGACAAGTTTCTTTACATACAAACCAGATGATATGTTTAGTTGTAAAGGTCAGTTTTATAGCTTTAAAGGTGTTACCTCTGTAAACAAGTCTTATTTATATCAACATTATACAAATATAGAAAGAAATACTTTTTATGAAACACAAAGTAAATCATCTATACAATTTGTATTTAATCCAGCACCAAATCAAGTTAAAACTTTTAAAACACTTAATTACGAAGGTAGTAATGGGTGGGAAGTAACAAGTTTAATATCAGATAGTACAGGAGAAGATCCTAGTGTAACTCCTCCAGGTGGATGGTTAAGTAATTATGATCAAATAAGTGGAGATGTAAGAAATGCTGATGGAGCAGCTAGTGGAACTGATTACGCTAGAATATATAGTTATGATGAAGGAGCTTATACAGAAAATAATATTCAGTATAGAGCAGGATTTGATAGAAAACAAAACAAATATTGGGCTGTAATTCCTAATAACACCCTTAACCCTATGGCAGGTGAAGTAATATGGGGAAATCAAACAATGGGAATTAAAGGATATTTTGCTACAGTCACTATGAAAACAGATGACACTACTAATAATGGAGGATTAAAATCTTTATTTGCTGTAAGTAGTGAGTTTATATCTAAATAAAATTTAATTAAATGAAAAAATCACATGAGGTAGACTTAAAAAAAGATCTAGGTCTATCTAAAAAGAATTTTCGAACTCAAATAATGGAGTTGGAAAATAAGATAAAAAATGTAGATCATAAAGATGTTATTATAGGAGATTCAGATGTATGTCCTTTAAAACATTCTTTTTCAGATGGTATATATGTTAGAGAAATAACTATACCAGCTGGTATGTTAATAATAGGAAAGATCCATAAACATGATCATCCAAATTTTCTATTAAAAGGAGAGGTAGTTGTAGTTACAGAAGAAGGAGGTGTAGAAGAATTAAAAGCTCCATGTTCTATGATTTCAAAACCAGGAACTAAAAGAGCTTTGTATGCGAAAACTGAACTAGTGTGGACCACTGTTCATTTAAATCCTACAAACACACAGGATTTAGAAGAATTAGAGGAAGAAATAATAGCTCCTACATATGAAGCATACGAAAAATTTTTAGAAACTTATAATACAAAACAATTAAAAGAATAATACTATGGCATGGGTAGCAACAGGTGCTGCAGTTGTAGGTGGGGTTGCCAAATTTATTGGAGGCAAAAAAGCCGCACGAGCAGCTGCACGTAGAAAAAGAAAATTACAAAAGAAATTAGATCATTTAGAGAAAAATAGACAAGAAGTTATTAATCCTTATGCAGGATCAAGTAACTTATCTGGTCTAGCAACAGACTTGTCATCTCAAATGAGTAATCCCTATAAAAATTTAGGAGTTGCTACAGAAGCTGCAGAAATGCAAATGGATCAAACTGATATTGCTTTAGCTAATACTCTTGATACTATCCGTGCTACAGGATCAGGTGCTGGAGGTGCTACAGCATTAGCACAAGCAGCATTAGCAGCTAAAAAAGGAATTACAGCAAGTATAGAAAGTCAAGAAGCAGCTAATGAAAAACAAAGAGCAGCAGGAGAAGCACAGCTTCAAACTCAGATTATGTCAGAGAAAAAGAGATTACAACAAGTTCAAATGTCTGAAGGTCAAAGAATGCAGAATCTTGATGCAGCTGGTAAACAGTTTGTATTTAATGCTACTGAAACTAGAGAACAAGGAAAAATAAATAGAGTTGCTGGTCAACTAGATAACGCCGCACAACAACAAGCTCAAGCCAATGCAGATGCTATGTCAGCCGTAACAGGAACTATTGGAGCTGTTGGTCAAATAGGAGCTAGTGGAGCGTTTAAAAAAGGTTAAAATTTAAATATACATAAAGTAATGAGTTACGAAAATCCAAGATATACATACGTAAGCCAAGATCAAGGTTTCCAGCAAATGCAACAAAGTCTAGCTAAAGCTGCTATTGGTTCCCATCAAGAGAAAGAAAAGCAAAAAGCATTAGATAAAGCTCAGGGTAAAGCAGATAGATTAAATGAAGTTGCGTGGAATGATAAGTTATTAGAAGCTAATCCTGATGGTAGTGATTACAATCAAGGAGTTTTAGATAAGACATATGCGGGAAGTGGTAAAAAATTTGCTGAACTTAAAAGAATGATTAATGATGGAGAGTGCGGAGAAGAAGATGAAGGTTGTAGTAAAGCAATAGCAGATCTTGATAGATTAAACAAAGCTCCTGGAGAAACAATAAAATTATTAGGTAATTTTCAAGCTGGTATAGATGTATTAAAAGAAGGAAATATAGATACAAATCAACCTAATTATGTGCGTATGGATCTAGCTTCAAAAATTGTAAATGGAGATATAGGATATACTGAACCAGATTATAGCATGGAAGTAGTATTAAATGATGATGGTAGTCAACAATTAATATTTAAAGGCGAAGGGTTGGGAGAAAATGGTGAATGGAGTATTAATAGTGGGAATTTAGGTGATGGAAAAATAGAGAGTTTAATAAATGGACCTGTAAATACTAATGAAGAATGGGACGAAATAGATGAAACAACACCTATATTTGATAGAGATACAATTGATGGCAATGGGGATTTTACTTCACTATCTCCAAATTATTTAAGTAATATAGTTGAATACAATCTTGATGAAACTCAAGAAGCAGCATTTTTAGAAGCACAAAAAACAAATCCTGAATTAACAAAAGAAGATTGGGCCGCAGATCAAGACCCACCACTAGAATCGCAAGCAGTAGTGGATAAAAATGGTCAACCTTTAAGAAAAATAAAGTGGGTTACTAAAAACCAATCTGTTGGAGATGGTGTAGGAAGTTATAAAATACAAGTACCTGTCTATGAATATGATGAAAATGCAATACGAGCTAGTATTAAACCAAATGTTGATGCTACAGTTAAAACTAATTTTGGTATAAACACAGACGGTACTGTAGACGCGCAAGGAGCAAATGAAGCTTTTCAACAATGGAATCAACCAAAAGATGGAATGTTTCATCATTTACCTGAAGAATTAAAAACAGAGATAAAAAACGGGGATCACCCTTATTTTAGTGAAGATGGTAAATTAAATTGGGATTCTATTAATATTGACAAGTGTAAACCTGGAGAATCATGCAGTGCTTATAATACAGATGGTACCTATAAACCAGAATTACTAAAAATATTTACTGATGTTTATACGGATCATTACATGGAGAATAGAGTAAAAGGATTTATTACAGGAAAGAAACAAACTGAAGTACCAGCTGATGAATTAATAAAATATAATAGTGAAATGTTAGGATTTCCTGCTACTGAAATAAGTGATGGAGTAAGAGTAATGAAAGGAACTCTTAGAACTAAAGCAGATATATTAGCGGGTAAAACAATAACTTATACAGATGCTGAGATAGATGCAATGATTAATCCAAAAGATGATGACGATGATGGTGACGATACTAAGAAAGACGCAAAATATAATTAAAAATAAATATGCCAGAATTATTAATGCAAGTTGGAGAAGATGTATGGTCTATAAATCCAACTAAAAAAGATATATTTTTACAGGATTATCCTGAGGCGGTTGAAGTACAAAAACCTCAACAACAACCACAGCCCGAAGTAGATATTACTAGTGCTGAAGGTATGATGGATCTTACTTATTATACACCTGATGGTAAAGCGCATCGTATAACAGGAGATCAAAAAAATCGTTTTCTACAAGCTTTTCCTGATGCTATGACCTTGGAAGAAGTCCAAAAGAAACAAGAAGAATATAAAGCAGCATTAACTGAACAAAAGGCGAAAGAAAAAAAGAGGTTAGAAGATATAGCTAAACACAAAGAAGAAGTAGGAGATATAGTAAATTGGGATGATTTTAAATGGAATCAAGAAATAAATGGATTAACCTACGATAAAGGTAGTGATTCTTATTATGATAAAGAAGGGAACAAAGTAGATGTTAAACCTGGTTTAGATGGTTTACCTCCTGGAATAGAACCCGGTAGTGTTGAGGCAACTAAATATAACAATAGATTAAATCATGCTACAGAACTTGCGGTTAAAGAAGCTAAGAGAATAGAAGAAAGTCTAGGAGAGTTATTAAGACCTGAACTAGTAGATAAAAAAGGATGGGCAACTACTAATCTAGCTGGTTGGTTTAATGATAGAGAGGTAATTGATAATGATTATTATGAAGAAGGGGATTCTGCTCTGTGGAATCTTTGGGGAGTAGGAAGTGGAAATAAACTTGCTAATAAAAACTTTGATCCTGAAACCGGTGTATTAACATCTCAAGGTAAAGAGCTTTTAGCCACTCAACTGGGAATAGACCCAGACACAGGAGAACCTTATACTCCAGATTCAATACCTGTAGAAAAATTAGAAGAGATTCAAAACGATTTTGCTACTTTAAACGATATACAAGTTAAAGTAAATGATGATATTGTAACCAGATATGAAATAAGCGAAGTAGATGATAATTTAGTTGAAACTATTCAAGGAAAAAGAGGTCAAATAACTACTTTAGATGACCAAATAAATTCATTAGAAGGAGAAATTAGTAGAATACCTGGTATAGATGATGGAACTATTAGCGCTGCAGATAAGATAAAATTAGGTGGGCTTAAAGATAAATTAGCAAGAGCTCAAAAAAATCGTTCAGATGTAGAGTTAAAAGAAGAAGATTATAGTGCTGAAGAATGGAAAAACATAGAACGTTTATTAGAACTAGAAGAAGGCGAAGGTGTAAAAGTAGAAGGAACAGATGAGTGGGAAGATGGTGTAGGTATAAAAGGATTAGTAGGAAGTTATTATAATTCTCTAAATGATAATAAAGTTTTAGATCAAAAAGTTACTTTACCGGGAGAAGATTATGGTAAAACTAAAACTATAGGTAAGGACCAAGCTACAAAGTCAGGATTAAGGTTTGATGATAAAGGTGCTTTAGTTAATAATGAAGTTACAGGACACCCAGGTTTTGCCAAAGCTAATGCTCAATTCATGCAGCAAAACGCGGAAGAAATTAATAGATTATCTAAGTTATATGATCTAACTCCAGAGGAATTATTTAAACAAATTCAAAAAGGTAATGTTCAAGCTGATACTTTTTTAAAAAATAAATATAAAGATGTAGATCAAGCTTTTAGAGAAGATTTAGAAAGAAAAGATTTTGTTCGTGGTACATGGAGTGGAATGTATCAGAAAGCTGTTAAAGAAGGAACTAGTGAAGAAATATTAGGAGAGGAAATAGTTAATATTAAAGCTACTGCTTCAGCTAAAGATCAAGCATCTACAATATTAGGAGATTATGCTCAATTTGCTCACTTGAGTGATGAACAAAAGTTTGACAAAACAAATCAAGCTTATGAAACAATGTTATTTGATGACCCAGTGGTTAAAAATCAATATGAAAGCATTGTTAAAGATTCTATAGCTCCATTAGAAAAATATAGAAACGAATTAATTAGTGATCCTAACTATGATCCTAAAGATGATGATCAGGTTATAAAAGTTAATCAACTTTTAATGGATAGACAAAGGGAATTAACTATAGGACGCTTGTATGAAGACCCAACTTTTCAACAAAGATCAGCAGCTATTGGAGTAGCTATAGCAGAGGTTACCGATGGTTATGAATATGCTTTTGGGAGACAAAATAGTAGGTTTTTATCTACAATGGATGCTTTAAGAGGGATAGATGGAGAAGGTGGATGGCTTCCTTTTAATGATAGTCTAGCAGATATAATTGAAGGAGTAGAATCAGGTGTAGAAGGAATACAAGTTTCAATAGGAGATAAAGCTAAAGGTAGTTGGCATGGTAATCAATTTAGACGTGCAGAAAAAGCTATAGGAGGTTTAGAAGATTTAATTGAACAAGGTTTTAGTCCTGAAGATAAAGTTAAATATGATTTAGCTCAGGGTAAATATGTTAAATCAGAAGATGGTAAAACTATTCAACAAAGATTAGATGGATACAAAGAAGATGTATCTTATCATCAAGCTGAAGTGGTAGAGCAGATAGAAGATATGATGGAAAGCGAAGAATATTTATCATATTTTAAACAAGCTAATTTTGAAGACGGTATAGGTTTTGAAGATATATTTTTAACAGTAGGTCAAGCTTTACCTCATATTGGTATGGCAGCTGGTGGTACAGCTTTAGCCGCAGCAACAGGTGGTACTGCTTTAGCAGCATTAGCTCCAATATTAACCTATGCTGGTACGGCAATGATGGGTCTTCAAATGTATGGAGATAATTATTGGGGAGCTATAGAACAGAATATGAAAGATAAGGGATTAGATAAAGAAAGTTTAGCTAAAGATAATCCTGAATTATCCGCTACGGAAATAGATGAATTGTGGAAAAAAGAAGCTATTGCAAATCTTGAATCAGGGGAAGGTGCTAATATGGCTACTTCTGCTGCTTATGCTGGAGCGCAAACTTTATTAGAAAGTTATGGTGCTAATCAAATGGTAGAAGGAACTATAGATGCTATTAAAGGTGTTAAAGGTGCTAGAGGTTTAGCTGCTGGTAGTTTATTTAAATCTTCATGGGACGATGTTGGACAATGGATGTTAAGAGGAGCTATAGAAAAAGGTGGTAACGCATTAGAAGAATTTGGTACGGAATATATGCAAGAGATACTAGGTCAAGTATCTGCTGCTACTCAAACTGGAAAAGATTATGACGCTCTTATAGATACTAGTGCAGCTTTACAAGCTGGTATTGGTGGTGCTATAACTGGTTTTGCTTTACCTTTTGCTGGTACAGTATATAATCAGACTAAAACTCAAATACGTAATTCAGCAGGCGAAGCTGCATTAAAATTCAGACCTGGAAGTAAATTTGCCAAAAGATTTGAAATGGCTGATCAATACTTCAACGACTCAAAAGACGCGCTAGATAATGAATATAGCGACATGGATAAAAATCCAAAAAGAAAAGCTGAGTATTATGATAAGTTAAATACTTTAAATAATGTAAGAAATGCTAATATAAAGTTAAGAGGTCAAGATTATTTAGCTGATATGAGCCAAGATCAATATAAAAATCTTATGGATACTTATATAGATATTCAAGATTATGATCAGCAAATAGAAAAAGCGAGAAAAAGTAAAGATAAAGTTTTAGAGAAAAATTTAAGAGCTGAACAAAATGTTCTTATAGATAAGGCTTCAGAAATAGTAAAAGCAGAAAGAACTACAGCTAATGTTAGTAGAATCATGGAAGATTTAGGTAAAACTAAAGAAATGACTGTGGTTGATAGTGAAGCTGATTTAGAAGCAGAGGCGAAAAAAAGAAACGTAGCATTAGATGATAAATCAAAAACTGTTGGTTTTTATGATCCAAACACAGGAGAGTTTGTAGTAGCTAAAGAAATGGCTGCTAATTTACAAGAAGGAAATACAGCTGGTCATGAGCTTTTACATAAAATGTTATTTAATACTTTATACGAAGTAGATGGTGAGGGTAATATACAAGGTAAAAATGTTGCTAGAGGTTTAGCATCTGCTTTAGACGAAGTATTAGCAGAGTTAGATCCTGCAGATGTAGCTGATAGTAAATTTCAAAAGAAATTACAATTATATAAGAAAGATCCTGCAGCTTATAGAGCAGAAGAAAAAATAGCATTATTTGGTGATGCAATTGAAAGTGGAGATTTAAAGTTTAATGAAAGTATATTTACTAAAATTGGAGATCAAATAAGAAGATTTTTACAAGCAGCTGGTTTAAAAGATATTAAGTTCAACAGTGGTAGAGATGTATATAATTTCTTAAAAGATTATAATGCTTCAGTTTCTAAAGGAAAGCTAAACAAAGCTCAAAAGAAAATGATGGCAGAGGGAGCTGAAGTTGGTAGTGATATTAGAAGATTCCAAGGTACTGAAGGTAAACTTGGAAAAGCAACTCAATTCCAAGCTAATAAAGCGATGTTAGGAGAAGATTTTGCAGAAGAAAGTGAAGATTCTTATGATCAAACTAACAAGTTATTAGAAAATCCTGATGTAGATTTAGAGAATAGTTTTGATCAAAAAAGAGCTCTTAAAATCGCTGCTCCTGTAATAGAAGCTACAACTCAAAGATTATGGGATCCAAAAAGTTTATTAACTAGAGATGAATTTAAGAAAACTTTAGAAAAAGAATACTTAGATTCTTTACAAGAATATGATGCAGATAGAGACACAGGTATGAATGCTGGTAAATCTATTTCTAATAAATTTAATTTAAGAGCAGCTAAGGTAGCTAAAGATAATATAGGTAAAGTTGAAGCAGAAAGTTTAGATAGTGATCAAGCAAAACAAACAGTTGATACTACTGAACAAAAAGATTTTGATGCTCCTGTTGCTAAACAAGACAAAGCTAGAGCTAAAAAATACCCTTCTTCTTTACGTACAGTTAATAAATCCATACCTCAGACCAGTAAAAAATCTTTGATTGGAGGAGTTGATGCTACAACAGGTAAAACAACTGGTGTTGCAAAAAATATAATACAAGGTGTTGGTCAAAATGCTAATCCCGAATCAGTAGCTAAAAATATTATAGCATCTACGAAAGATAAATCTGTTATGCAACAAATGAGAAAAGATGTTGGTAAATTTGGTACAGATAAATATAATAAATTTGTAGATAATGTAGTAGACGAAGGTTTAACTAAAACTATTCCAGCTGCAACTATAAAGCGTAGACTAGGTAGAAAGGCGAATGTTGAATCAGGATTAATAGATTATGAACAAACTGGTACTACACCTACTAAAAAAATAACAGCTGAAGGTAAAAGAACAGATTTTAATAAACCTGTATATAAAATTAATAAAGTAGATAATACTAAATTAAAAGAATACTTTAAGGCTGGTGAAAAAAGATCACAGTCACTATTTAGCATGTTAGCTGAAGGAATGGTAGTTGAAGGGTTGACTGATTTAAAGAATGATAAAGCTTTTATGGAAAAGCTACAAGATACTTTAGATTTAAAAGGTGTTGAAATGACAGCTGATCAATACATGTCAGATTTAGAAAATAGTTTAGACCAAAGAACTAAAGAAGATACATCGTTAGATACTGTAAAGGCGAATAAAGCTTTAAAAAAAGATATATATAAAGATTTTGCAGAAAGAACTTGGGCAGAAGATTTACAAAAATCTAAAGATAATATAAATACCCAGTTTGGAGCAGGAACAGTTGCAACAATTAAACCTAATACTAAATGGGAAACATTTAAAAAACGACAAATTGAAAAAGGAATTGATTGGGACGGTCAAATAGCAGCTAATGATGAAACTAGAATGCAGCGAGATTTTGAAGCTGTTCAAAGAGATCTTAAGAAACAACAAAAAGAAGCTAAAGGAAGAGAGTTTAGAAAAACTGCACCTAGAGATAAGTTTGGAAATATAGATACCGCGAGAATTGAAGCCGCACGTAAAGCTAAAGCTAATAAAGCTTTACTAGATGCAGGTCAAGCCAGAGGTATCGAGCAGGTTAAAAAAGATTTAGGTATAAAAGGAGACATAACTGTTACTGAGAAAAATAGAAAAGCTAGACAAGAATCTGTATTAGAAAGTGTTGTAAAAGGTAGAATACCCGCACCAATGCTTAAGTTATTAGGTTTAGGAAATTTTGGTGCCAAAAGAAGAGTTACTAAGAATGGTGCTTATGAATATCAGTTAGATAATGGTGAGTGGATGATGGGTAAACCTACTTATGAAAAAGATGGTAAAACAATAAAAAGAGGTAAACCAACTAAAGCGCATCCTGAAGGTAAAAAATTATATAGACAACCTACTCAGCAAATGATAGAAGCTAAATATCCTGGTGCTACTTTACAAGCTGGTAGAGGTTCTTTATTTTCTGGTGTCAACGATCCTGCTTATATTGAGTTGATGGAAGCGGCTAATAAAAACAATCAATATTACGACCAAAAAACTATAGATAATTTTAAAAAGGTTAAAAGAATTAAAGTACCTAAAGGTAAAAAATTAACTCTTGCTGATAAAAAAGCTTTAAAAGCTCAAGAAAAAATAAACCAACAAGCGTTACAAGATTTTGGAATGATATTAGATAAAGGTGTTAATGAAGGATTTCCAAAAATAGATGAAAACGGTAAAGTAGTTAAAGATAAAAATGGTGAAGTAGTTTTAGAAAAAATGCCTATAGAAGATGCGTCTTTACTTATAACTCAAGCTTATCAAGGAACAAATTCTTTAATTAAAATAGCTGCTCCTTTTGCCGCTGTATCAAAAGTGTTTACTAGAGCAAAAAGTGGGAAACAAGTAAGTATGACCCAAAATTATATAGAAGAACATAGTCCCCCTGCTTCTACAATAGGTGCTGCTATGATTACAGGATTATATAATAATAATATGGCAGAAGTTATGCAAGGGGTTAAGGATAATTTTATCCAAGTTCAATTAGCTACTGCTTCTGATAGAAAATTAGATAACGCTAAATTAAACAATAGATTACCTGAAGGAATTAGTATTTTAACACCTAACGCTGGGATTTTAAGATTAGCTGCTGCAGGAATTAATACTAATACCATAATTGATTTAGAAACAGGAAAACCATTAGCAAACAAAACCAATTTAGTATTAGATAAAAAATTTAGTACAAATCTTGATGCTGTTAATTATCAAAATAGATTAATGTTAGATGTAGCAAAGGGTGATATATCTTTAAAAAATGCTCAAAAAAGTCTTAAATTAAGTTTACCTATACAAGAGTCTAAATCTATTCAGGTTAAAGCTAACAAGTCTTTAAACTCTGAAATATTTAGTGAAAATAGAACAGCTGATCAGCAAAAAGAAACAATGTTGAATTCACAAGATACAGCTGCTAAAGCAAATAAAGTTTTAAATAAAGAAACTAAAGGTATTAGTGTATTTGATTTAGATGGAACCTTGGCTAATACTAAAGAAAAAGTTATAGTTAAAATGCCTGATGGTAGTATTAAAAAAATCAATGCTATTGAGTTTGCTGAACAAGCAGATATTTTAACACAAGAAGGTGCGGAATTTGATTTCAGTGAATTCACAGATGTTAAAGGAGCTAAAAAAGGTCCGTTAGCAGATCTTGCTTTAAAACGTCAAAACAAATTTGGTAGTGGAGATATATATGTATTAACTGCAAGACCTCAAGCTTCTGCCCAAAATATAAAATTATTTTTAGATAGTATAGGATTAAATATACCAATAGAAAATATTACAGGGTTAGAAGATGGTAGTCCTCAAGCTAAAGCTGATTGGGTATTAGCTAAAACCTCAGAAGGATATAATGATTTTTATTTTGCAGATGATTCTAAGATGAATGTTGATGCGGTAGATCAAATATTAAGTCAAGTAGATGTTAAATCTAAAGTTCAAGTAGCCAAAGCTAATAAAGCAACAGTATTAGATAAAGAGTTTAATGACATGTTAGAAGAAACTACTGGATTAAAGTCTGAAGCTGAATATTCTAGAACTAGAGCTAAATTAGAAGGTAAAAAGAAAGATAGGGGTATATTAAAGTGGTTAGGAAGACAATTAAGTATTAGCGCATCTGCAGAAGATTTTATGGGATTAATGTATGATCTTGTAGGAAAAGCTAAAGCAGGAACTAGACATTTACAATGGATTAAGGATAAATTAATGGATCCTTATAATAAAGCTGAACAACAAATATTATCTGCTAAAGTAGCTGTAGCAAATGACTTTGCAGCTCTTAAAAAGAAATTTCCTTCTTTAAGAAGTAAAAGAGGTAATAATCCTTTATTAAATGAAATAGGTGTTGGACCTTTTACTAAATCTCATGCTGTAAGAGTTTATAACTGGGTTAAGCAAGGTATAGATATGACTCAACATGGTATGTCTAAAAGAGACATAGATGCTTTAATGAAAGCAGTAGAAAACGATAATGAATTAAGAGTATTTGCAGATGAAGTAGCATTGATACAAAAAGAAGGTCAATATCCACCTCCAGGAAAAGATTGGCAAGGAGGAGATATAGCAACTGATATTACAGCAAGTTTAGAAAAAGGATTTAGAAGAAAAGCTATGGTAGAATTTGATGAGAATGTTAAAATTATATTCTCAGAGAAAAATATGCATAAACTAGAAGGTCTTTTTGGGTCTAAATGGGTTGAAGCTTTGAAAGATAGTTTACGTAGAATGAAATCTGGTAGTAATAGACCAGTTTATACCGGAGGAGGTTCTAGAATAGTTAATGGCATGTTAGATTGGTTAAACGGTTCTGTTGGTGCTATAATGTTCTTAAACATGAGATCTGGACTACTTCAATTAATATCTAATGTAAATTTTATAAATTGGGGTGATAATAATATGATAGCAGCAGCTAGAGCTTTTGCTAGTAAAGCTTATATCCCTACAGTTATGAAACTTCTTAATTCTGATTATTTAGTTAATAGACGTGATGGATTAAGAATTAATGTTAATGAAGCTGAACTTGCTAATGCAGCAAAACAAGGCGGAATGAAAGGTATGATAGCATACTTATTAGATAAAGGATTTGTTATAACAAGGATTATGGATAGTTTAGCAATCGCTACAGGTGGTGCTACATTTTTTATAAATAGAAAAGCTGCTTTATTAAAAAGAATCAATAAAGAAACAGGTAAATTACATACTGAGGCAGAAGCTGAAGCTAAAGCGTTTGATGATTTCTATGCAATAGCAGAAGAAAGTCAGCAATCAAGTAATCCAAGTAAAATATCTCAGCAACAAGCTAGTATAGCTGGTCGTGTTATATTGTCGTTCCAAAATGTTACAATGCAGTATAATAGATTAACTAAAAAATCAATAAGAGATCTTATTAATAGAAGACGTGGACCTGGACAAACACAAAGAGAAGCTGATTTAAGTAATGTATCTAAGATAGTTTATTACATGGGTGTACAAAATGTTATATTCCACTCATTGCAAAAACTTTTATTTGCAGGATTATTTGATGACGAAGAAGATGAGAAAACTAGAGATAAAACAGCTGAGGTTGCTAATGGAATGTTAGATTCTATATTGTTTGGATTAGGTTTTGGTGGTGCAGGTATAGCTACAATGAAAAATGTTGCTCTTGAAATAATGTTACAAGATCAAAAGAAATCTCCAAAATATGAAGAAGCTGTTTGGAAACTATTTGATTTCTCTCCAGTGTTAGATAATAAAGTACGTAAAATGCGTACTGGACTTAAAACGTTTAGTTGGAATTCTGAAGAAATTAGAAAAAGAGGTTGGAGTTTAGAAAACCCTGCTTATTTTGCTATATCTCAAATGATAGCCGCAGGAACAAACATACCAATCGACAGAGTACTTAGAAAGTATATGAGTATAAGAACAGCAATGGACGAAGAAACTAAAAACTGGCACAAAATTGCCTTACTGTTAGGTTGGGATTCGTATAGTTTAGGTCTTCCTTATTGGGGATTAGAAAGTACTGTTAAAAGAGAAGCTGTTGAAAGAGAAAAAGCTAAGGTACAATATAAACAGGATATTAAGAAACTCAAAAAAATGGGTTATAAGAAAGGTAAAGGTAACGGACCAGAAGTTATCGAAGTAGAACATTTCAGTGGTATAATACAATACTGGAGTAAATAAAAATAAAATTATGTGGAAATTAACAAAACAATATTGGAAAGACATGTGGAATCTTATGTGGAATAAAACTACTGTAGATGAGAAAACCATAAGTTTTATACAAGAAGTAAAAAGAAGAGGAAGATTAACAACTCAAGAATTAAAAGATGTAGTAAAAGCATTTAAACAAGTTGGAGATCAAATAGGAGATATTGATGATGCTGTAAAAGGTAAAAAAAGAAAAGGTAGAAAAATAAAAAAATAAATAATGAGACAAATCTTACTAGCCATTTGTTTGCTTATTACATTTAATGTAAGTGGACAAGAAAAAGAAAAAGGAAAATTCTTTAAAAATGTTTATAAAGAATTATTTAAATACAGCACTATATATGTTGCTGGTGATATGCAAAATCCTAAAGAAGAAACTAAAGATTACTTTGTAAGAACTAATCCTGACGGCGGACTATATGATATACCTGTTGTTGTAGATGGAACAAACTATTATGAGTTTGATTATAGATACGGTATAGGTATACGTAAACTAGCTAGATATGATTACGAAGTAAAAGGTAAACATTATTATGATGGTACTGAGAGCAACGTGGGATTATCTGCTACAAACTCTCCTGTT
>Ga0080013_1002273_pt1 | contig 23016 bp, 18 predicted proteins | sample ETNvirenome_6_85_FD_69236 | JGI IMG/M metagenome (GOLD analysis project Ga0080013, IMG submission 69236) | Marine viral communities from the Pacific Ocean - ETNP_6_85 (SPADES assembly) (version 2) | ecosystem: Environmental > Aquatic > Marine > Oceanic | place: Pacific Ocean | collected 2013-06-19
GGAAAAGTTTACATCGTCTTTTAGTGCCGTCCTTACCATCAAAAACAATAATACATCTGGTTGGTTTTATCCTCGCAATGCTATATCTAAGAGACTTCAGAAAACCAATTAAACCTCCGATGTGTATACCATCATCATTGACAGCTGGGTTAGCACTAAAAGAACGGATGAATGTATTGAGTCAAAGCCCATCAATGATGAGAACTCGACTACTAATGTCAAATCCCTTCTCATCATCAATGGAATGTTCCTTTTCTATTTCATTAATAAGAGTTGCATATTTAGATGAAATTTTATTCATCTACCGTTTTATCTGTCTCTATAACATCATCAATCCCTAACTCACTAGATTGATATTTTAGAATTACTTTATCACATATTAAATTATAAACATACTCTTTTAATTTTTTATCAGCTAATTTAGATTCCCAATCTTTCGATTGAAACTTAATTTCCTTTTCATTTTGATCAACAAATGTATACCATGCACCGGCTTGTTTTACTAGCTTATGTTCTTTCATGGTTTTTAACCAACTTCCATAGTCATCAATCCCCCTATCAAAATATAAAGGAAATTCAGCAGTCCTTAAAGGGGGGCCTAATCTATTTTTAATAACTTGAGCTCTAATTTTAATCCCAATAGTATTATTTTTCTTATCTTTAATTTGACCTACATTCTTTACTCGTATGCGGACTGATGAATGAAATGGTAAAGCTTTACCTCCACTTGTTGTCCACGGATCGCCGAACATAACGCCTAATTTCTGCCTTAATTGGTTTGTAAATATTAAAGCAACTTTCTGACGTGCTATCATTTGTGTAATCTTTCGCATCGCTTTACTGATGATAATTGCTTTAGCCGTCGACCAGCCATCTTTATCAAAATCAGCATCCATTTCAATCTTAGTAGATGCTGCTGCAAGACTATCAACTAGAATAGTGACCATTTTTTTACGATTTGATTCTCTAATCTTTACAATAATATTTTCAATCGCTTCAAAAATTTCTTCAACAGTTTCAAGTTGAACATAAAGCATTTTTGTTGTATCGATACCAATCGTTTCAAGAAATTCAGATGATACTGCTGATTCAGTATCGATATATACTGCAATGCCACCTTTTTTTTGAGTACTTGCAAGGGCATGGGCGCCTAAAAGAGATTTACCACTACTTTCTAAGCCATTTATTTCGGTTATCTTCCCTACAGGAATCCCACTTGATGCTCTATTCGATATTGCTAAATCTAATAATGACGAACCAGTCGAAACCCATTCGGTAACGTCAGTCGGTGAATTTTTATCTTCTCCTAGAAAATAAACAACCTGTCGATGTTTAAATTGTTTATTTAATTCATCAGCAATAATCGTTGCAAGTTCATTTTTTTTTGCCATAATAAACCTCCAACATTATAAGTGAATTTAATTCACTTAACTATTAAATAACTGGTCAAACGCATCCTCGACATCTGAAACAGCCGATGTGTTAGTTTTAGTCGTAGATGTAGATGTTTGTGAAGATTCTGAAGGCTCTTCATTATTATCAGGACTGAGATAACTTTTAAGAAGTTCTTTTAATTCTTCATAAGTCGGTTCAGTATAAATTTCTTTAATATCAACTTGACTATCAAACATCCTTGTAAGAACTTCTTTATCTTCAGTAAGTGGAAGTTGATTCGGTTTTACACGAATTGTAGTTTTTCCATATTGATTTCCTGCTTCTGCAGGTGTCTGGCGTTCAACAACAATATCTCTACCTGTGATTGGATCTGCAATGTCACCATAATCCGGATCAGCAATGAATCCCAAAAGTTCTTGGTAAACAGTTTTTCCAAATCCCCAAAATTTAATACCTTCGTGTTCTTGACCTCTCGCCACCATTGGTACGAAAGTTCTCATTTTAGGTTCAAGTTTTCTGCCCTGGATCCATTCGTCTCTATCACCAGTCGATTTTAACTTGGATGCAAATTCATTAATCGGGTCTGGACGACCGAATGATATAGGGGACAAATGAGTTTTATTATCTCCCATGCTGTAATGAAAATATAATTCAATAAAAGGGTTATCTTTATTGAACTTATATGGTACCATTCGAATTTGTGTTTTACCTGGTTGAGGTTTCCAAAAGGAATTTGATGCGGTTGACGTTTGTTGTAACTGATTTAGACGATCTTTTATTTTTTGAATATCCATTATTATTCTCCTTAGTATTCAGTATTTAGTATTCAGTATTTAATGTTATATTTTTCTAATATAACCATTTCATATATATATATGACATGTTTTCCCCAAACATATCAAATTTTTTATTTCTTTTTATCTTCTCGTCCCCATTTTCCGATCGGGCATTTCGCAGTAGCATAATGAACTTTTACATTCATAAAACATCCACATTCAGTACATCGGCCGTCCTTTTTATTTGTATCGGGATTAGTTTCGTCATATTTTAGATAAGGGCACTGTTTACAAATTTCCCAACGCTGTTCAGCTATTTCCTGTGGAACTATAACTTGCTTACCTTTGATAAATGCTTTTAAACTTCTCCAGTGATCGACAGCTAGATTTCTCACTATTTGAGATGCTGGTGGGAGTTTCTTTTCGCCATCGAGCATCTGCTCTGTTTTATCTATATGGTCTAATTCATTTTGAGTTGGTGGCCTGTCTACTGTAGGAGTTGGCCTGAATTTCACTTAACTCCTAAATGGGCCATTAACTTGTCAAGTTTAGTTTCGATAGTTCTTATTCGCCTTTCCAATTGTGGATTTGCTTGTGGAGGGTTACCAGGACTGCCGGCAGATGGAGCATTTCTCATTCTTTGCAAAATCTGATCTGTTGGAATTGTATTTGGAAGATGACTATTTTCTTTTAACCACTTTTCATATTCTACTGTCCATTTTTTAATCTCTTTATCCCCCATTTGAGGATTAGGCCAAGGTTGAGGTGGCATAGACTTAGGCCGTGGCTGAGATAAAAGTTCATCTACTGTCTTGAGATTAGGGAGATGGCTGTTTTCTTCAGTCCATTTTTTATATTCATCTTTCCATTTCTTTTCTTCTTTCTTACTCGCACCATGGAATGGTGGTCGAGGCATTGGACCTTTAGGTCTTGGAGGTGCTGGAATATCTTCGCCATTTAACCATTTTTCTATTATATCCTTTTCTCTATATCCGCAAAATCCTTTGCCAGTTTCGGCATTAATAAACCAAGGGGTTCCACATTGAACCTTATACTTTTCTTTTAGTTCCTTTGCAAGATTTTCATTATCTCCATCTGCAAGATCTAATCTAAGAATTTTACGGTCTGGATTATCGTTTTCTTTATTTATCTGCTCTACTATCGGCTCTACTTTTTTACAAAAACCACAGCCGGTTGAACAAAAATAATACCAATTTGATTGTGTTTCACTCATAACCTATCTCCTAATCGTTTATTTAATTTGAAATCATATATAAATATATATTAATTATTAAAACCAGTTGATTTATCTTTATCAACTTCAATAATTTGATAAATTCGTGTTGGGATTTTATGCAACCCATCAGAATTTGTCACCATAATTGTATTTTGAAAATTTTCCCAAGGGATTTTATAACTCGTATCGAGTATTCCATTATTGAGATTTTTAATAACTTCATTCAAAGCATTTATCGTATATAGAGTATTCGTATACTTCTTTCTATGTAATGAAATTGTATTTAATACTAAATTGTAATCGAGATCGTTGTCCACTTCTACATTATATGTACAGACCATTTCTTTAGGGTTTTCTTCGTTTTGAAGAACATAAATTTTATTAAAAGCAATATCGTAACTCTGTTTGATCTTTTCGATACTATTCTCAAGATCTTTTTTATCCGTAAATGTGCAAAGTAGTTGTGTTTTCATAATTATCTACTTAATTGCGACATTTGTAATAATTCTGTTAAAGGATTATCTCTACTAACAAACTTTTCACCTACTCCCACTCTAGGTTTCATAATATTCCAAGCTATTTTTTGAAATCCTATATTTGTCTTAATCAGCTGACGAGCTACTTCAATGGGTGAGCCTTTTGCATAAACATAATCACCACTATTTGGTCCTTGTGCCCCATAATCATGAGCAATAAAATGCCTAAATCCATCTTTAGTCTGATAAGTAGCTAAATTAATTATGCCTACTAAAGTATTAATATCTTTAGGATTAGTAAAATCAAGTAATCCACCTACTTCCGGATCAGCTATCAACTCATCAGCAATATTTTCAAACTTTTCTGGGGGTGGATTTGGATTATCTTTAGGATATCCCTCTTCGAAAGCTTCCTTTTCTGCCCTGCCGTGCACATCATGAGTTAACATATCTCTAAAAAACTTCATAAATTCAGCTTCTGTTCCTTCCTCTACGGCATCTTGATATCTTAACGCAAGTACGTCAGATAACTGATTTAATTTATATTTTTTCCCCTTATAAATCAACCCATCACCTTTTTCGTCAGGATCATTAAAATCTAATCGTCCAATTCGCATACCCTGTGACTCTAATCGTTGGCGATCAGCGCCATTTTTATCTGTCGGTTTATCTCCCAGTACTGCGCCCTGACCTTTGACTTCAAACGGTTCCCACTCCTCTGTTTCCGGATTATAAAATTCAAGATCGCCCTTTCCTGCGCTATTCCGAACGTTCTTAAATACTAATGACATACCAAACTCTCCCATACCAACACCCCGTTTACCTTCGTCTTGGCTAGTGTGAGTAAGTATTCTCTTAACAATCGCTGCAGGAACTCCAGCTTTTTCCAAATCCGTGGTTAGTGTACCCATGTTAGCAGGATTATAGTCTACCTGCCTCTCTGGATCGCTCAAGTACTCTGCAAATGCCTGCTTTTCCTCAAGTGGAATATCTTCAACTAAAGCTAACATTTCATTTGTCCATCTCCGAAGTAATTCAGATGCTTTCATATACTCATAGGGTTCGCCGGTTTCTGGATTGATCTGGTCAATCTCAACTGGTATTAACGGATCTTTTCCTCCATACCCCTTCCGGGCAAGTGTAATTTTAATTTTTGGATAGAGATCAAAAATTTCTCCCTTAAATTTTAGAGCTTCCAACGCATCCTGCTTTTCCACCTCAGATCTATTAGGATCATTAACTATATCGTGTACTCGTTTATTATTAGCTTCTTTATATTTAGCAGCTTTCTCGGCAGTTTTTTGTTTAGCTTTTTTCTCTGCTGCTACTTTTGCTGCTTTCTCTGCGGCCGCCGGTTCCCTCGTTTTCTTTTTTGCAGATTCTCCTTCTCCCCTTTCTGCTTCTTTTGCTTCCGGGCTGCCTAATTTAAAATGTGTTTTGGCATTAATAGCAGCTTGTTGTCTCTCCGCTGTACCGAAATAAACTGTACGTCCTTTTTTAGTTACTGCTGGAAAATCTGATTTTCCTGTCTCTCTCAATCTATTCAACAGCGCTTCAATAAACTTTCTTGGATATTTCCTTTCATGCAATACTTGTTGTAATTTAACCATATGAAGAGGATTCTTCATATCCGGCATCCCGTCATGAACTCGATATGACCATTCTTTTACGATTTTATTTAAATTAAAGCTCATAACAATTTTTCTCTTTCGAGCACAACCATTTGACCAAAATCCATCCCCATCTTGATTTTAGTTAAAAAATTATTTCTTTCTAATATTTTCATAATTTCTTTTAATAATTCCAATCCATCTTCTTTACAATAATCAAACAAAAAACTATCGTAATTATATAAAATTAGCGAAGTCTTCTTCTTATATAAATATCTTTGAATTTCAATTATCGTCTTAATATTACGTTCTGTTTCCGTAGCCTGGATTAGGTAGTTCAATAACTTATTTCGATTCATATCTTGCAAATTACACGCCATCATTCTTCTTTTATAAATAGGTGTTTCGATATATTTTTGTTGCTTAAATTGTTTCCATAAAATATGTGATAGATCATCAACGTTTGAAAAAAATGGATTCATCTGCACGACATCAGGTGGAATTCCACCATAGAGATATTGGAAAGATTTAGCTTTACTTTCTTCATAATCTTCACTACCATAGAATTTAGCCAAATGTTCATGCGCCGGACCTTCGGGAAATTGATAATCCACTATATCTGCAATTAATCTCAAATGATAAGCATCGTAGTCGAATTCAAACAACATATCGTTTTTCGGTACTATAGCTCTGCGTTTCGATTCAGTTAGTGCTGCAAAATTAATTGATCCGAAACTATTACTTGGTCTACCAGCAGTAGTATATAAAAAATAATCTGTAAATAATTTATTATCAGATAAATGCTTTTCAACCCTTTTATCAAAAATATCAACCACATCATTACTTACATCGACTCCTTCTTTTTCAATAGAATAAAATGCTAAAATTGCTTCATTGTTATATTGTTCATATGAATTCCAATCAACTTCATCCTTTCTATCCCATACCTCTAAAATCCTATTCGCTATCTCATCACAATATTCTAGATGTTTATAAATCGGAATAATTGTATTAAGATTATTCATATCATAATATCTACTACTAATCGTATCAATAGCATTAATGCGGATATCTTCAAAGTTTAGCGGTTTATTAAATAAATAATAATTTAAAAGGTCGATATCATAAACAGTTTTAAAGGAATGGATTGATAATAAATGTTTTTTATTTGGTGTAAGTATTATACTGTTCTCTAAAAAATCAAAATTATCAGTTGATAGAGAGTCGAGATGATCAAATGTTAAAATTTGTGACTCATGATTTAATTCCTTGACATATAGTAAAGAAAGATGATTATCTTTATGTAAAGGGTGGAACTGATTGTCTATGAATATAGGTAAGACAATATAACTATTCATTTAATGTAACCTATTTATTTAATAATAAATATATTCTTTTTTGTGCAAAAAGGTAATTTTTTAAAATAAAAAATAATCTTAATATAACTGTTGGGCTGAGTTATCAGTGCGGTTCTTCTGGTGATGGTGGGTTTGGTCCATATTTGTTGAATTCTTTACAAAAAGAATCAAAGCCTTCATTTTTTTCAAACAGGCCTGCATTTTCTTCCAAATTAAAAGAAGATTTTATTGTGCTCATATTCTTTCCGTCATCTGTTGAATACCTCCAATCATCACAAAACGGACCTTTTACAACATTAGCCACACCATCTAGAATTCCGTCAATCGTTCCTGGATAATACTGGCCGGTTTCATCCATATAAGTAGACCCTCGCAGGAATGCGTAACCTCCTCTACCATATACCTTTGTTTCGCCAGTTTTAAAATTAAGAATCCGCATCGGTTCCATAGCAGCTCTAACCTTTCCACCTGAGCTAGTTACAGAAAAAGCTTTATGATAGCAGTCAGATGTTGGATTGCAATCAATAAAATAAGCATATTGAGTATAATTCGCGAATTCCCATAATTTATAGCCAAACGTCGCATAAAAATATTCAGCCCACTTTGAGGTAAATTGAGACCATCCAGGGCTTCTTATATTATGACCTCCATCCCAATCTACTACTGCTTTACCATCTTTCTCATTAACTTGCACATGTGCAGCTGTAATATTCTCAGCTCCTGTCCAATCATAAGTGCTGCTGCATTCATAATTTTCTTCCCATCCATACTCACATTTTTTATAAGTATCCATATGCCGCCCCCATCCAATATTAAAATCGTAATCTTCTGCATTAAAATTTGCCTGTGCGGGAGCTAAAATATTTCTTTGTAACTCGTCCTTTAATGAGATATTTCGAATTAAATAATAAGATTGTCCCTTTTTTAATTCAGCAATACCAATACCGTGCATCCAATGTTTCCCCGTAGTATACTTTCCAATTTCTCCGGCGGTCGAACCAGAAGGAATTGCTTCTCTCCATAATTTCTCTATTTTTTTATTATGACCGTATCCTTTATATTCACAAGGTAGTAAACCTGCTAAACCTGTTGACGTATCACATCCTTTACTAGCTTCACCATAAATTTTAACATCGCAATCAAATCGTAAATTATTTAATAAATAAATTCCTCCATATTTCTTTTTTTTTCCTGGAGATGAAATCCAACCCCGCTTTCCGTCGATGTAATTCAAGGGATCATAGTTGTCCCGCTTTTCGTAGCCCTCCTCGCCCAGAACGCGCGATGCTTCTGTATCGCCTTTCTTACTGATTATTGAATCAAATACTGGATACTCAAGTCGATTTTCTTTACCTCGGATATTATGACAGTGACCAAAAAGATTAATAATTTGACCATGTATTCCTTCGTTTTTCTTAAATTCTGCTTCGAGCTTCTCTATCCTTTGTACGTTTAAATTTTCAGATGTGCATTCTAGACCAATATTCATCAATCTTCCACATAAGGCTTCTTTTAGACCAGCATTTTCTTTAGCTGCCTCAACACTAGTCCCGCCAATAGCACCGCTATTATCTTCCGCCCCTTTACTTGGATTATCATCACTTATATCTCCATGTGGATCAGATTTATATAAAAGGCCGGCATCTGTATGTTTCGCTTTATATAATAAGCATTGAATCGTTGTCAATGTAGTAGTCCATGTTGAAGGAGAAATATCGTGAGAAATTCCTGTTATTCTAAAAAAGGTATTATCGAGGTGATATCCAGGTAAATAATCTACTCTAAATAAATCACCTGGAGCGAGAGAAGAAATTCCATAAATAGTTAAAGTTAAATTTAACCAAGTAATAGGTGATGTATCTTTAGTAAAAACTTCATTTTTTGCGCGCTGATCGGGTCCCTTTTTATCCTCTCCAGCTGTAACACCCGTCGGTATATCTGGAAACGTAGGTAAATGTTCAGCGTAGCCACTTATAATCTGTTCAACATGTTGTATCTCGACTACTTCACTTGCTAATAATTGATCCATTTTATTATGAACTGGAAAAAATCCTTGTTCAGATGATCTACTTTTAATTGCGATCCTATTTTGTAAATCACCTTGAGGCATCGTAAATGATAAATCATATGTTTTAACTATTGAATTGGGTGAACCTGGTTTAAACATAAAAAAATTTTCAAATTCTGATGATGTCGTGCCCGCGGAATTTAAAGAATCGTTTACTCCACTATCAATAGATAATAAATAATTACTATCACAGATACTTATCGTTGTATAAACATATGTATTCGAATATTTTTCTAACTTTATCAATTCATCATTATTTCCATTAATATGATTTAAAATACCATCAATATAATTATTTATAGAGGCATTATTAGCAATCGTTGGGCTTCCTTCTGTTGGATGAAGGACATCATGGTGAAATAATAAATCACGCACAGGAATCCGTTTATGTTCCGGAACTTCCGTATCAGTTTTTATAGAATCCCACGTATCTGGGTATTTAAAATTTTTATTATCTTTTGCTAGTTCAGGAACATATCTCGCATATGAACCTGATGAATTAAATCTAGGGCCCACTTTGACATCAAATTTGTCGGAAGGAATAGCAAATCCAACCGAAGGATTTAAAACTTTATCTTCAAAATCTCCCCATTTCATATATTTGGACTCTGGAGTATTATCAGTCACTGCGCGAGCTAACACAGATATCAATTCTGTATTTGTTTTTACATCAACTAAGGCCGAATTCTGAGACACTACCGTAATGCTACATTCTACACTACCATTTTCTTTAATCTTCGCTTCATAATTCTGGACGTATCCCATAATTATATCAAGGTCTCCTGATGCTTCCTCTATAAATCCTAATATTTTATCTTCAATATCATCAATATCAAACTTCAACTTTTCAGGATCATACAAATCAGCAGTACTCCATCCATAATCAATAAATACTAAAGCGCCGGGACGTAAAAAATAAGGACGATAAATTTTTTCAAAGTCTTGAAAATTATGAACAACAAAATTAACTGTTGTAGATAGTCTTGTTCCTATAGGGCCCGATGACGCAGATTGGGTTTCAGATGAAAGCGAAAGTATTCCTGACTGTGGCTTAAAAAATGGATTTGATGCAAGCTCTGGCATTACCGCTCCAGTTTCGTCTATAGGAGCAATAGATTCATTCACATCTGTATTTGTCAACATATTTAACACATGATTTCCAATTTGATAAATCTGGGCACCCTGACTGCTCTTTTTGATTTTTTTATTCCAATAACCTTTAAAAGTTCTAAAAATCGCATAATTTGAATCTGTCTTACATTCCTCCATTCCTGCTGGTGGAACGGCTGTATCGCCGGCAGGCCAACATGGTACTGCTTCATTCATAGTATAAGTTTGCAACGCAACCCACATTCGGACGAAAGGCGTACGAGATGAAAGGTCAGCTAAAGCTCTTTTTCCATCTTTATCTTTGAAATCGATTTCATAGCTAGAGGGACGACCACCATAACGAGTTTCGACGTTATTAATAGCTTCATTCACATCTACAGATCTATTTAATTCTTGCCGTAAAGCTAACTTTTGTTTAATATCTGAGGGGATATCTGCGCCTAACGCTCTATCTTTAATTTTCATAACCTAAAACCCTCAATATTTATTCGCTCGTTGCATCTTCTAACGAAACTGGAAGTCGTAAAGAAGTTCCTGCTGGAACATTTATTGCGTTCAGATGATTTATTCTTGCAATAAACCACCAAAGAGTAGAATCTCCATAAAACTCATTTGCTAAATTGTCTAATCTATCTCCTTCTTGTGCGAGAAGATAAATATCACTATTTTTACCATGCAATTCTTCGCTCATTGCACGATCTGCAGGTTTATAAATCGTTGTATTGAGTTTAGATACATTTCCTCTTCTATCATGATATCTTGATTTCATATCAAAACTATTTTTTATTGTTTTAGAATATCTATTCATTATCTGTCTCTGAATGCTGGGGCGTCAACGCCTACGCCTCCATCTTTTACTGGAATATTAATTCCATAAAAATGTTCTTGATAAGCGCCAGCATCGCCGGTCTCTGTTACAAACGCTAATGAAGGAACTTCTTGATGAATTACTTGATATGATATCGACGCCTGTACGTATTTTGGAACTCTTCTACCTTGCGTTGTTTCCCATGGTGAATTATCATCATATGTATATGAAAGACTTTTTATAAAACCAAGCAATTCACTATGTTCATTTCCGAATAATTCTCCTAATCTAAATTTAGTAAGCGGTGGTTTCATTCTTGTTTTACTATTTAGATTTATATCTTTTTTATATTCTGGATAACATAATGATGATAATCGATTTAATTTTTTATAGATATATCTTAACTCTACTTGAGTTTGAGCAAATAATTTTAAAGTAAATGAAATATCTCTTGTTGCTCTCTCATAAATAAAAGCTGATTCGCTTCTGCCAATATAATTTTCTTCAGTCCATGATGGAGAAATATTTTCAGATAATCCTTCAATCCACCCTCTAAAAATTATCACATTGTCATCTCGCAAATCTTTAAAATAAAATGGCGCGCCATGTTTTTCTCCTTCTAGGCGATGAAGATGTTCATCTGTTTCTTTACCCTTATTCAGGGTAGGGAAGGTCGAAATGACATCTTGCCCCTTCCATGAATTGGATGCACTTCTTCCCACACTCGATGCAGCAACTGATCTATTAACACTCCTTAAACTATTTATTTCTTCTTTACTTTTTCTGTTCTGAGTCTCGCTTAAACCCTCTTTTGCAGCAGCATTATCTTTTGCTGCTGCAGATTCTCGACTAAATTTCAGCTGTTGGCTGTCAGTATATTCTTGAGAATCTAAATAATCTGTATATGTATTATAAAGGCCGGTAATGGTAGAAAGATAAGGAAACAGAGTATCTCTTCTCAATAAAACATTTGGTACAGCTTGTCCTACTAGATGTGCTGCTGTACTCGCGAGTGTCGATGCACCAGCGTCATAAAATGGCCCATATCTTTGCGGTCTAGGAAAGAGCTGACCTCTCAATATGCCTGCGCCTTGGACCTCCGGATTAAGTTGTACGTACTCTCTTTCCGGATCTCTGACCATCGATCCTAGTAAATTTTGTTTTCCAATAAAAAGCTTTCCAGCATCTGAATACATAAATTGAAGAATACGATCTACGTCTACAAGAGCTCGTTCAAGGGGAATTGAACGTCCCGTCCATTTATTTTGATCACTACCTATATCAGTAACAATATATGGTTCTTCACCTCTATCTGTAGGTTTTAAAGAAACTCCCGATCCTGCATAACGAATATTTAAATTGTCTCTAGATACATTGGGATATGTATAGCCGACATCACCTTTAGCAGTGTGATCTGAATTATATAATGTCGACCAAGACCCACCGGTGGTATCATCAGTGCCGAAAAGTACGGAATCTAACATATTTGGAACAAATGCTAAAGATCCAAGCGCATTGTTTAACCACCCATATGTCTCTCCATCTGCAATCTTAGCCGGGCCTGGATGGATTCCCGCTTGAAGCATTTCAAAATCTGATGAAGCTACATATTGAGCAAGATTTGAAGATTTAGGTGCCCATCCACTTGTTATTGCTACTCCTGTCGTAACAGGGGGGTCATCTTCTGTCATGACTAGAAATTTTGATTGTCCCCATGGAAGATCTGTAGTCCACCCACCCTTCTCGTAATCGAAGTTTGCTGTAAATCCAAGAACTCCTGGTGATGTCAATGGAGTTAAGTTATAATCCGCATGAGTAGAATATGAATAACTAGACCACCCGGTTGTTTCTCCAGTAGGGACATGGGCGCCTCCATGCATAAAATTAACAGTATATGAATTAACATCACTATACCATTCTGTAGTTACAGGTTCAAAACCAGTCCACCCTTTTGGAGCTAAACCGCTTATTATTATTGTTCCGTCTGCTGTATCTGATATAAATTTTGAGCCACCCCACGTTATATTTCCACCAAGTGCAGCAAGAGTATCAAAATTCTTCGTGAATCCAGAAATTTCCGGTGATGTAGTTACAGAGGCTTCAGTAGGATAAGTATATGAATAATTTCCCCCTTGCATATAATCAACAATATTTGATGTACCTGGTGCCCAACCACTTGTTATTGCTACGCCAGTTGTAACAGGAGGGTCATCTTCTGTCATGACTAGAAATTTTGATTGTCCCCACGGAAGATCTGTAGTCCACCCACCCTTCTGATAGTCAAATCTTGTTGTAAATCCAGGAATTTCTGGAATATCGTCAGCAGCGCCATAATCAGGATGTGTGGAATACGAATGTCCTGCTCCAAAGAAATTAATTTCATAAGAACTAATATTCGTGCCCGTATATCCTTCTTTTACATCTACTGGCGTACCGATCTGTACTGCATCACTATTCATCCAAGCAGCCCAATTCGCTGGATGTAATCCACTTACAGTACTGAATTGAGTTGTTGTCATATTTTTCGTAAATCCGGGAATTCCTGGTGATGTAGATGGAGTTAAAGTACTACCACCGGGATATGTATATGAATAATTCCCCCCTTCCATATAATCAACGATATTTGATACAACGTTAGTATAATTGATCGAATCTACAGCAGTACTACTCCATCCTTTTGGTGCCCACCCGCTTGATATTGCTGTTCCGTCATTGTTTAAAAATTTTGAACTTCCCCATGGAGCTCCCGCAGTCCATCCGCCAGGAAAAGCAGGTTTGAATTCTGTATTAAATCCATCAATTTCTGGGATTGTGAAGTCGACAATAGTTCCATAATCAGGATGTGTGGAATACGAATATCCTGCTCCGAAGAAATTAACTGCTCCATCTACAACAGGATGATTGCCAACTAATAAATTACCAGCAGGTATATTTTCATCATCAAACATACTTCCTTGATATAGATTGGGAGGGAAAATTCCCCCTTGATAAATTGTTGTTGGAATTCCATGAGCTACTCTAGGGTCATAACTATGTGTATCATAACTTTTATCTGGTGTGCTATCGGTTACTCCTAGTGAAAACAATCCTGTATTTGCATCAGTAGCTGTGAACGGCCATGTAGTTAAATCTCCAGAATATGTAGATCTAATTCTTGGAGCAAGTAAACTGCTTAATCCGCTTTCTATCGCTACACCAGCATTTTGATATTTTGATACTCCGTATGGAGCTTCCGCAGTCCATCCACCAGGGAAATTAGGGTTGAACTCTGTATTAAATCCATCAATTGTATTTGGTGTATCTAATGAATAATTACTCATTTCAGAATATGAATATCCTGCTCCGAAGAAATTAACTGCTCTGTCTACAACAGGATGATTGCCAACTAATAAATTACCGGCGGGTATATTTTCATTATCAAACATACTTCCTTGATATTCATTGGGAGAGAAAATTCCCCCTTGATAAATTGTTGTTGGAATTCCATGAGCTGCTCTATGATCATAACCATGTGTATCATAACTTTTATCTGGTATGCTATTAGTTACTCCTAATGAAAACAATCCAGTATTCTCATCTATATCCGGGGATGTGAACGGCCATGTAGTTAAATCTCCGGAATATGTAGATCTAATTCTTGGAGCAAATAAACTACTCAATCCGGAAGTTATAGTTAAAAACTTTGATTCTCCCTCTGGAGTATCTTGGCTAAATCCTCCTGGAAAAATAGGATCAAAATTCGTCGTAAATCCAGGAATAGTGCTTGGTGTACCAACATAATTACTCATGAGATAATATGAATATCCTGCATGCATATAATCAACAGCTCCCACTTGAATGTCAGTGTAATCTGACGAAACTACATATTCGGCAAGATCTGAAGTTTTCGGGGCTAAGCCGCTATCTATTACTATTCCACCATCATTTAAAAATTTTGAACTTCCCCATGGGGTTGAATCTTCTGAATATCCATAAGAATTAAAATTCTTTGTGAATCCAGGGATTGTGCTTGATATACCTAATGAATAATTACCCAATCCCAAATAAGAATAATTACCACCTGGAGATAAATTATAAAATTCACCACCAGCACTTTGCCCACCCCCTAAAAAATTTACTTCGAGCATGCTAAAAGGTAATCCATTCATATGTGCATCTGAATTATCACCACCTGCAAGAGGTGTTCGACCAAATGCTATCTGCCCCGTGACTTGATTTAATGGATCGGCGGCACTTGCTGGACTAGTAACTGCAAATGACTGTTGGGTTGAAGCAACTTCAACCGGTGAATATAATCCATCAAAATTGGTTGAAATGGTTTGCCCAGAATATCCAACGTTTTGACCAAGACCACTAAGAATACCCAAAATAGGAAGCTCGGCCTGTGAATATTGTGTTGTTGAAAAATTCTTTGTAAATCCAGCAATTTCGTTTGGTTCAGATAATGAATAATTGCCCATCCCAGTATATGAATACCCTTTAGTTAAAAAGTTAACAGGTAAAGTGTTCTCATCAACTCTTGGAGTTCTTGTAAATGCTATCTGCCCTGTAACTTGTGTATTAAATCCTATAGGACTAGTAACTGTAAATGATTGTTGATGTGAAGCAACCGTAACACTCGGGTAAAGGCTTGCTGGCGCGCCACCGATTTCCATACCTTCTCCATACGCTCCCATTCCAGTTGCTAAATTAAGAATCGGGGAATACTCTTCTGCTGTCATGTTTTCAAAAGCGCTTGGGTTAGATTGACCATCATTCCACATTCCAGGGCCAAATCCAGGTCTATGCTGAAAGTTATCAAATAACGAATGTTCGCTTGAATGGGGTGGCTGAGATGGAGTTACTGCTGTCGTTCCACCATGAATTCCACCTTTTTCTGCATCATAATCTATATAATGAATACTGCTAAATACACTCTTTAAGTTCTCTAATGCCATATCATTACTCTAATTAACTTCCGTACTGCGTTAATCTATTCGTTTGTTCTCTTCCGATTGCTTTGGTAGCCGTTCCACCAAATCCAAAAAGTTCATCTTGTTTAGTGATTTGTTTTTTCGCTATCTCGTTTCCAGCATCTATCTTCTCGTTTAATGTATTAAGTGCTGTAACCATCTCTGATGTATCGAATTCGGGAGGTTTTGCTAGTTGTGCTTTTTGAGCCCGAATTTCTGCAATGATCGGATCAAAATTAAAAGTACCTACAGCTTCTTCTTTATGCAATACTCCTAAACCGCCTCCTGTTATTTCCCATCCTTCTCCTTTTCTAGTCTGAAGTTCTGGAATTTCAGGGAGGTTAAATCCGATTGTTCCGCCCCCTAATACATCCGGAATATCTATCGATATTGAATTTATTCCTCTAATCATCCAATTAATGCCTTTAATAATAAAATTAAAGGGAGCTTTAAGTATATCGAGTACCGAACCCCAAATATCTTCAATAAAATCTCCAACGCCACTAAATACATTTTTAATCTTTTCGCCAAATCCACCAAACCATTCTTTCAATGCTGTAAATTTTTCCATAACCCAATCTACACTAGCGCCAAATCCATCTTTAATAGGTTGTATTATACTATCTCCTAAGCTCTCAATTCCAAAAAGACTTCCAATAAAATTCATTGCTGTCCTGAATGGCCATGTAATCCAATCTAAAACAGTACTGCCAATGCTCTTAATAGCATCTACTATACCGATATCACCTGAAAATACACCTTTAATCAGTTTCCAAGCACTTTTGAATGGTGTAGTTAAAAAATTAAGAAGCATAGTTCCAATAGATTTAATACCATCAACGATAGATAATCCTAATTTAGAAGCCGATTCTCCGCCAAAGAATCCAACGATCCCATCATAAGCTAGCTTAAAGGGATACAGAATCAAATCAAAAATCTTACCTCCAATTGATTTTATTCCATCGAATATTTTATTCCCTAAATCTCCAGCGCCAAACAGCGATCCAATGATATTGAGAAGTACTATTGGCAATTTCATCACCCAATCAAACCAAGCGCCGGCCATTCCTTTAAGAAAATCTACAAATCCAATATCTCCGGTGAATAAACCTTTAATTAAACTAAAAGCATCTGCGAATGGGTCCCAAAGACCATGTAGAATTATTGCCGGAATACCTTTGAAGAATTCTCCAATCCCTACAAACTTTGCAAAGAAAGGTGCAATGTGATCAGCCCAAATCTTTTTCGCCCAAGTCCCGATAGATTTAGCAGTTTTATCAAAGAAAGCCGAAACCTTATCCCAATTCTTCCATAGCAACATTATCCCCATTATGATACCTGTTATAGCAAGAGTGATCCAACCAAAAGGATTCGTTGCAGCAAAACCAATCATAGCAATCTTTAGACCAATCCACGCAGTTGTAATAAGTGCTAAAATGATTGGTATTCCTCCCAAAATATTTATAAGTTTATCTATCCTTTCAGTAACACTATCGACCACGATTTTAGCTCTTTCAAATACTTCATCTATACCTGATTTTTTGGTCTCCTCATTTACAGTAAAAAAAGATTTAAGGGCTCCTATCACGTCCCCAATCCTGTCTGCATAGGCCTTGACGTCTTTTCGAAGCGTTCCAAACGGAGAGTCCGCCGCACCCTTTTTTGCTGTCAACCAATCTGAAAACAGGCCGAGAACTCCCTCAAGCTCCGGGCCGATTCCTTCTACCAGGGTCATGCCCAACATTTTCAACTTACCCATTATGTCTGTGAATCCTGATATTGTATCTTCTGCTTTTCTTTCTTCTGCAAGCTGTTCTTTTGTTAGATTTGCTATTCTCGTTTTTTCAGCAACCATTTTAGCCAGAGTTTGTAAATCCGTACCTGCAAGCTTTGCAATCGCTCTTCTGTCATAGAAATCTAATTGAGTCCAGTGCTGCACTGCCTTGGTTTGTTTTACCACCTCATCCATCATGCCTGGTAAATCACCCATCAGTGCCAATCGACGAGCTTCCCCCATATATATTCTTCTACCCAATATCTGGCTAGCTTCTAGTTCCGCATTAAGAGAACTTTCAAAATCTAATAAATTTTCAGCTATCCCTCCGACATCTGATAAACTTAATCCTAATTGTTTAGCATGTACTGCAGCTTCCGTGATATTATCACTTCCCGCTCTAGCAAATTTAGCATATACCTCTGCATTGTTGGCAATATCTCTCATCACAGCCGCGGGATTTACATGACTTGCTTCTGCTAAATTATACGCTCCTTCGGCTAACTCTTCTGCTGTTACATGACTTTCTCCACCTATTTTCATCAACATACCGAATAATTTAGCACCTTCATCAACACTCAACCCCATAGCAACAGATGAATTTAAAATTTCATTAGACATATTTGCAGCTTCGGTAAGACCAACACCAAATTCGTCTGATAAGCCCGTGGTGATACCGATGACATCTTCTAAACCTTTACCAAATCCTATCGCTTCAATATTAGCAGCGCGTAACTCTGTTTGTAATTCACCCTCCACGTCACCACCAATAGCTCCAAAAGTAGCGCCTACTTTATCAACAATGCCACTAAATGCTGTAAAAATTGATTTTAAACCTTTCCATGCACCAAGACCTATAGCAGCAACACCAACAAAACCCGCTATTTTCTTCCAACTGCTTTTCATTTTTTCTGCAAGTCCTGTTGCTATTTTTTGTTTTTTCAGAAATTTCTCGCCATCTTGTGCTCTTTTTTTTGCTAACGTAGCCATTTCTCTTTCTACCTCAGGTAGCTTATTATCTTTTTCCATTGATTTATATTTAGATATCAGCTGCGCATAACCCGCTTGATCAACATACCCCGCAGAAATCGATTCCATATCATTCTGAATATCTTGTATGCCCGCAGCGGCCTCTTGTTGCGCCTCTTTGCTGCCGTATAGCGCTTCCTCTGCTGTTCCTTCCTGCAAATTTTCGATGAGATTTTTTTGGTCTTTCAAGAATACTGTCATTACTTGTTGGCCGTCTCTTTGTTGCTGTAACCATTTCAAGCCATAATTATTTCGAAGTTTTCCGAAACCTACAGTATCCTTTGCGCTATATCTTTGCTTTAACATTTGTTTTGTAAGCTTCTTTTCGATTGATTCTGATTGTTTCTGCAGACTAAAAGCTTTATTCTTGCCCGCTTGCTGTGCTTCATCTAACGCAAGAATTTCCTTTTGAGTCTCTACTTTGTCTTGTAAGTACTGTAAATCCTCTTTATCTTCAGCAGTTATTTCTGCCTTGTTGCCGAGTTGCTCTTCAAGGATCCGCAGCTCAGCTTCAGCCAAACGTTTCTTCCTTGCGGCAGTTTTAATTTGTTCTTCTGTAAATTCTTTTTCTTTCTGTTTTATTTTTTCTTCTGCCATATTCAACCCCCACCACTGTCACGGTTTAGTATATGATCCAGGCCTTGAAGATCATACTTCTTTATAATCCTTTGCAATTCTCTATCATGACTTTGTAATGATTTATTAAATGCTCTCGTAGCTTTTCTAAACGGGCCACTTCTTAGTAGAGCCCAATCCTTGCTAGTCATTCCACTAACAGAACCACCAGATAACAAATTAAGAAGTTTAGTTAATAATCCTTCTGATAAAACATTATTTGTATCCATATATGATTGTTTCTTTTTCATTTGAAATCTCCAAAAACATAGTAAACTACTTCATATATAAATATCAAGACTAACAAAAAAATGAAGTATGTTATCTACTTCCTAGGAATATTTGATCTTGATACTGATTTAGATTTTCCAGAAGATTTTTTCATTTCATCAGCTTCTGTTTTTTTAGTGTCGATTAACTTCTGAAGATAGAAATTCCTCAGATAGATAGGCATAGTATATACGTCATCGAAACTAAATCCGTTTCCGTGATATACTAATAAAAAAATATTTTCGTGTATTTGGGGTTTATGCTTCGGTTGTAGGCCAAAGAAACTCAGTGGTCAACGGTATATCTACCGTGACCAACTCACCCTCCATGTCTACATCTTGCTCTAATACTATATCAGGGGCAATTTTAGCAATATATTGACGGAATGCTAAAGAATCTCGAGAAAGCATATTATTGACAAACATATTAATTACAGCCTTGTCTTCATCTCCATCAACAGAAACAATTGAATTCCTTAATCGAGTTGTCACTTCTGATGTTGTGCCTAACTTTTCTGTCTTTTTAAGTTCCATATCGATCACCTTTTCGTCTTTTCCGTCTAGTAACTTAAATTGAACTTTCTTTTTCGAAATAGGTAATTCCATTTCAAAAAGATTTTGTGAATAATCAACTCCTTTAGGTAATTCTTTAAACGGACAATCAGTTAAATTAAATGTATGTTTTAACTTTTCACCAGTGCCCGGATTAGTTATTTCAACTTCATAATCGGGTCCATATGCAAGTATTCTCGCTGCAACCATCACTGCATTTTTATCACCAACAATTAAATCTTCTGCCGTAACCCCTTCATTTAAAATTAAAGAATTTAATAAAACATCAATCACAATACCTTTTTTAATAAGATTTTGAGATGTTAATATATCTTCTTCTTTAGCTGTCATATACTTTATTTCAACTTTTCCATCGCTTAAAGGACTATCTTTTGGATATACTATTCCTCTAGATGGAAGATCAATAATTTCACTTGGAAATTTTGGTTGTTTCTCACCGGCCATATTATAACCTCCTATGATTTAGACTCAGATACTGAACTCTTTCTATATTCAGTAACTATTTTTTTTACTTCACCGATAGCTTTACGAGCTCTCATGCCGGCTGCTTTATTATGTTTTTCTGAAAATTTTCTATGATTTTCCTGAAAATCTTCCCATAAATCATTTAATGTATTATATAATTCATTTGTATTTGCCATTTTAACTCTCCTATACTTTCACTGCACGCCTGAACCAGCCAAACCAAAATCGTTCTTGTTCTGGTTTCTTGATTACAATATCTGCAAATCTTAAAACTCTATATGCTTTAACTCGTTCAGTTTCTAAATTCTGTATTGCATTTAATGTCGCTGGTCCTATTCCACCATCAACTTTAATTTTTTCTTTATTTTTAGCATTCGATGCTCTTTGCAATACCTTAACTGCTCCATTTCTACCAAAATTTACACACATATCAAAATAGATATATCTTAAATGAGGTGGAACTTCATCACATTTAGCAGGTCGCCAATAATCTTGATGATAAATCTTTTTTGCCTGCTCTTTTGTTAAATTCTTAATATCAACATTAGGATAAAATCTTTTCGCAATTCCAAAATTAGTTTCTCCACCTGCATCTAAAGGATCGTTAACATAACCACCTTCATGCTCTAATATCTTTTCGATAATTTCATTAAATGTTGTCAATGTCATTTTTTTACTTATCCTTTTTCTTAGTGCCTCTAAACCAGAAATCAATAACTTTACCAAAGCTAGCAATGAAACTCCCCAATATGATGTTTAATAAATCTCTATGTGTGCTGTCTAATTCTAATACTGGATGAAATAATAAATATAATACCCAGAATAAACCGAAGAACATTCCTGCTGTTATTGTGAACTGCATCCAATCAGGAAGTCCATCACCACCATTTACATTATCTGGGCCAGTCGGGATATTGCCGCTTAATGCTTTCTTTATTTTTTCCATTATTTCGTTACTTTCTTAACTTTTTCAATTGAACGACCAGCGAAGTATGCTGCATATACAGTCATCAATAGTGTTTGATAAACAGGAACATATGCTGCTCCGATTGTGAACTCTCCCATATTTCCGTCAAATACACTTAGTATGACGAAACATATCGTTAAAAATATTAATGTTATTGGTCTGATGTTCTTTGATAGCCAGCTACCGTGTTTCATATCAGCTTCCCAACGAGCTGAAACTTGTTGCTGAGCCGCTTGCTCAGCCTGTACTAAAATTGATTTTATCTTTCTTTCTGCTTCGGCTTTTTCTTCACCTGATGTGTGGAGATTATCTAAAACATTTCCTATATCTTTGACTATATCTCCCCCACTTAAAAACCCCGTAAGTGTACTTAATACTCCCATTTGATTTTTTTATCCTCTATTTGAAAGGTTTAAAACCTTTTTAAATTTTATTAATAACCAATACATTTTCATATATAAATATATGTAAATATAAAAAAAGAGCCTAAAATATAGGCCCTTTTATAGTGAAATGCCGCTATTTAAATATTAGAATTGAAGTATAGCGTAATCATATCTTAAAGTTACAGCAATTTCCATAGGTGCATTATCTTCAAATGTCATATCACCAAAAGTAGCTGACTGAACCCATGCGCCCTTTAACGTCCATTCTTCAACGATATCACCAACTGGTCCCAAGATATTAATCGTTACATCCTTTTTATAAAAATCAGAATACCCATCTCTTCCTGTTACAGACTCATGAGATAATCTAACCCATTCCATAACGGCCTGAGCCGCTGATGGCACAACAGGATCATAAAGTGTTATTTCTAATGTTTCCCATGTGGCTTTACCTTTTACATATCGTCTAATATTCATATGATGAAGTTCAACTTCTTCGAATGTAATAGTTGGTCTATTCGCAGCCTTTATCATATAAGCAGGGATTCCATCGATCTGCATGATATATCTATTTTTGAGTTTTGGCTCAAACGGCGTAAACATGATATCATTGGCATCAACTAATTCGGCCATTATATTTCTCCTAAATTTTAATAAAAATATCTATTCGTTTTCATATATAAATATAAAGAAAATAAAAAAAGAGCCCAACTTATAAGTGAACTCTTTTTATTTATTAAAATTCTGTATTAATTACTCAGGAAATGTCGCCCCTGTTGGTTGAACTGTAAAATCTAATACAACGAATTCAGCTGTTCTGGTAGGTTGTAGGAATATCTGACCATATAGAATATTTCTATCAACTACATCAGGTGTATTGTTCGAACCATCCATTATGACTTTAAATGCATTCAAGCCTGAATTTGACTGAACTTGTTCTAAGAACGGATTCGCTATTGATAAAAATCTCTTTCTCGTTGCATTTGTATTCTGTTCAAAGACAAGAAATCTAGAAGACGCTGCGATGAATTTCTTAACTTTAATGAGAAGTCGTCTAACGTTTACTCTATCAAGTGCTGATGCTTTCTTCTGTAGAGTTTTCTGTCCCCAGACCGTAACGCCTTGACCTGGAAATGTAGCGATTGGAT
>Ga0080013_1002274_pt1 | contig 23014 bp, 5 predicted proteins | sample ETNvirenome_6_85_FD_69236 | JGI IMG/M metagenome (GOLD analysis project Ga0080013, IMG submission 69236) | Marine viral communities from the Pacific Ocean - ETNP_6_85 (SPADES assembly) (version 2) | ecosystem: Environmental > Aquatic > Marine > Oceanic | place: Pacific Ocean | collected 2013-06-19
CGTAGTGCCTGAGCTTTTTTCGACGAAGGCTCTTCTTGCTGCATTGACCATTGTCAGAAGCTCTACTTGGTCTGCATATACTTGTAGCGCATATTTTATTGAGTCGATGGAGACCCTAAGAGCATCGTCCATAGTGCCTCCCGACTCTACCAAAGGCTCATATGCATCGAGAACTTCATTAAATTTACCAATTATAAGAGCGCGGTTGGCGGCTGATGTTTTATAATATTTTCTGTTTGTTGATTGCATTGGGGGTTCCATGGCGATTTCGCCATTTGCATCAAAAAACGATATCTCAGTTTGATTAGGCACCCTATTATTTTCTAAAATTCTTTCATATGCAACATCGCCAACATATGTCGACAAGGCTGCGTTTGTTGTGTGAGAAGAGGCTTCAAATTCTTTTTGGCTCAGCAAACTTGAAAATGCCAAAAGATTCACTCCGAATGTCTCTGGAAGGTCACCTACTGAAGCGGCAAAACCAGATGCGGCTTGGACAGTAAATGCTTCTTGGCCGATAACTTTTATTATTCTTCTTCCTTGTGCATCATATAGTTCAACATATTCTTTATTTCTTATTTTTTCATAAATTGATGTACTATCTATTTCTACAAGATCAAATCCAATCGGTGCCGCGGCAAAGGAGTATGGCGCCGCATTCTTCATAAATTCTACCAGCAATGAACTATCATATAACAACAATGATAGCTCATCCAAAGGGTCTTCTGCTCCTGGAATTTCTTGAGATGGGTTGTTGGTCGCGGCGGCATATGCGCTGATGGCTGCAGCATTGTGCTCTAAGGCGATGGCGCGACCATCAAACGGCTCATCTTGTCCGACTGTTTTTGATATCAAAAAATAGAAATTTAAATTTTCTATAGCAGCCAGCAAGACTTCGATATCCGAACCTGGGACTGCAGACTCTACTTCTGGCGCCAAAAACAAAAACGAATAGTCAGTTGTGACTAGAATGCGTCCGGGTGCGGCTCCAGAATCTGTCAACATTACTTCTTCAATATATGGAACAGGGTAATACTCACCAAAGTTCTTAATCAAATCACCTTTTAAAACTAATCTTGACATATCTCAGGCTCCGTTGCTTGTCCATAAATATCGAAGAACAAGTCTTCCTCTTTTGTTAAATCACAGTCGAAATCTAAATCAACATAATATGATTCTTTGTTAAATCTACTGGCTGCCTTGCAGGCAACCTTTCTGTCTATTTGTGTATCTTTTAAGAAATCCCAGTAGTATGCGACACTTCCGGTAGGAATAAACTCTACAGTTGAAAAACCATCACCATATTCAATCGGATTATTATCCGATTCATTTGGTTGCTGCGGAGCATTAGGTGATACCATAAATCCATCAACAATCTGCGGGGTTGTTTGATCAAAATATATTCTTCTCAGAGTATCTACGGTTTCGGTTGTATCTAAAATTTCAAACACTTCCACATCATAATTTTCTACTAATAATTCTGTGTTTGCCTCTTCCACGTAAATGAGGGGATCTTGTGTTTCTAAATAAATCACCTTTCTATCTGCGAATTCTGGAGTAACAAGTGTGTGTTTCCTAGGATCTGTAGAATTAAAATTGGCACTTTGATAGTCGCTGAAGGGCATTGTTTTCAATACATAACTTGCTGATATATTAATTTGTGGAACTCTTGTGTTATTTCGAACATCAAAAAAGGTTGATGATGAAATCGCAGCTTGTAGCGCCACTACTTTCCAGGCTGGCGCCTGTTGTGTTTCGCCCTGCAGGAAGGCATCCCCAAGTGCCTGATCAAATCTAAATATGTCTTTTCTTGGTACCTCTTTAGTTGGTATTATGTCAATTTGAAAGTAATTTAATTCACTTTCATCTTTACGCATAACTTTCTTTTCAAGATCTTCGAATAGCACAAGACCTTCAAGGTATTGTGTATCTTCTTTAATTCTTTTGCGCGCTTCGTTTTGTGTCTCGGTCCTTTCAGCATACTGTGAGTCATAGAGAACATTATCATCATAGAACGCATAATACACCGGCTTGAATGAACCAATCGATAAGAGATACTTACCATATGAGGTAAGCTTTAAATCAATAACTTCTTCTTTCTTGTTAAGGAATCTAGACATTTTGTGTTCTCTTTTTAATTAGCTTGACTCAGGAATTGTACTAGCAGCAGAAGTTGCAGCATCCAAGACATCGGAGTCAACACTTCTTTCAGTACCATATGATAATGTTTGTTTTGATTCTAACTCCCTAACCAGTGAGCGAGTTCTATTGGACTCATCATCAAACATTACCTCAACATCGACCTTGACGCCTTCCACGAAAGACAAATAATCATAAGGCCAGTTGTATTGCAGTGGATATTCTTTATCAGTTATTGGTGTGCTTCCAAATGATTTACCCAACTCAAGGTCTTGTGCGCCGGCAGGATCAAACAATGGTGATTGCATCATGGTCAGGGCTCCGCCGGCCTGTGTTGGGATATGACTGTAATAGTCGCCAACTGCGCGTTGCTTGACCTTGAAGATCATCCATCGTACATCATTCGTCATTAGCTCTTCTGCAGTTAGAAGCTGCGTTTTGTTTAGACGGTGTGCGATGGCTTGTTCCTCAAATGTGACCTTCTTATAATTTCTTGGTGCAAGGTTCTGCCAGATGTATGACAAGTCGTCTTGATCAAACTTATAGCTAAACTCAAAGATATACATAACCACTGGCTCAACATCTGGATTACGCAAGAAATCAAACTGTGGAGGCAATACATAGTTGTCCATCTTGGCAACTAGTTTCCTGATAGATTCGCCGGCTGCTTGGAGATCTTGACCTGCTTGAGATGAGGCGTTCTTCTTGAGGGCTGCTTTAATCCTCTTCTTAGGGATGCTAAAGAATCTCTTGTATCCTTCCATAGTGGTGGACGGCTGTTCTGTTGCGGCGGTACCCTTGGTGGTTTCTGTGACCGGGGACTCTGTTACGTAAGGGATGGCGATAACTGCTTCCTTAACGATAGTTTCGGAAGATATTTGCCCCAACCTCTTTGCTCCGGATTCAACATTTAATGCGTCGACGAGTGATTTCATGTTCTTGGTAGCCGAAATATCTTCGGGATTAACACTATTATTGTTATAGACCGATGCTGAGATTGTAGTCAAGTAGTGATATTTTAGCCAATTCTTTGGAATATCGTCCATTTCCATAAAGATCCCCTTTCGAGAATCAGGCTCAATAACACCGAACTGATGCCACATTCCGCGGGGCAAGGATGCGCTACCAAACGTTGGCACTGAAAGTGTGTTGGCAGCGTTAGATACTGGTTGAACTTCTGAGTTGAAGTTCAGTATTGGGGTTTCAAACTTAGGCTTGATAACCCATCTGGTTGCCTTTTGTTCGTTTCTTGCTGACTGGATTTGTCCAAATGCGTCTGTCTCTTGGAATGTTGTATCTTCAATTCCAAACAAGTTCACGCTAGCACTAATTTGCATCGCGTTGATATTGACGTTCCATCCGTCATATGGGTGTCTATTTTTATAGCTGGCCGTTATGAACGCAGGGAAAGGGGCTGCGTCAGAGGCAGTAATCGGAGGGCCAGCATCGGCTCTCCAATAATACGTGTCCATCTCATCTAACACTTCTTGCAGGGTATAGGTTCTTGTTGGATCTGGTCTAAAGATAAAGTCAACCCAAGCTTCTCCGTGATAATAAGGGGGAGTAAATGCCCAGTTGTATCCGTTATAGCAGTCCATCGCTCCACGTGCGGTACCGCTAAGGAATGCTTCTTGTCCCCAGCCACGACCAGCGACTGGCGGACCAAAGGCGGTGGGGCGGCTATACATAGTGAAGTTTTCTCTATATGGTGTTGCTGAAGAGCTGTCATTGCGGGCTGGATCTTGTGGTAATGGATAAACACTTCCTGTAACAAAATCAGCTTCTGTGGCAGCGGTGCCTGGCCCCACATTAAGATGTCTGCCTCCAAATCGACCAAAGGCACTTCCGGCGCCAACAGAACCAGATGAGTCATATTGATATTTAAATGTGCGTGAACCATCTGCGGAGCGATACATCTTTAGTCTTGCGCCGTATGTTCCTGTTCTGAATGTAAGGGTGTTGCCGGGAATTGGTGCTGACTTAATTGCGGTATAATCACTATCAGTTAGGAAGAAGCTTGCAACTTCACCGAAGAAGTTTTTTGCCATTAATGAATAAGTGCGGTCTGTGGTTGATGTCTGCAACGATGCGGTATAGAATATAGAGGCTGACGGGTGAGGCTCCATATCGATTATATTGAGGTCGGCCAAGTGTTTGGCCGGATTAAGCATAGTTTCAAATGGCAATCTTTTGTCCCAGAAAGCACTTCCTCTGACCCAACTATTGGCAGAAGTTGCCGTGACAACATCGTTTGCTTGTATTGCAAACAAGTTGTAGCCCTGGTCTTGGCCGGCAGGATAGGTGTTAGTGCTGGCACCCCAGGCAAACCCGCCGGGCTTGGCTTCTAATACTGGATAATCAACTGCAATACCAGATTTAATTGAGTTATACATGATCCCTGGAGACCACATAGTATTAAGAAGTGGGCGGGCTCGGCCGCCGGTTGCGCCGGTCATCGGGGTCGTTAATCCAGTAAATTCTGACCATACTTGAATTGATTTACCATATGATTCATTAAACTGAGTGGCAAGGTCGACTGTTCTTTGTGCCGGGTAAAAGCCCTTGTATGGGTTGAATTTCTTAACTGCTTTAACAGATATACGGATCTCTTTAGCAGTCATACCAGGGATCTTTTCGCCGGTGCTATTGAAGTCTCTTAGGTATTCGGAATTAACATAATCTTTATAGAATGAAGAGGTAGCACTATTGATGCCGGTGCCTGGAATTTCAAATGTATCAAATTTACCTTCATTGTTAATTCCGTTCTGTACATAATCCTGTACGTGTTCACTGATTCTATATTCCGGAACGACCACATAATCTTTGGCCATAAGTCGTATATCTTCTCTAAAGTCTGTGTAATTGTCGTACCAGGGTTTGGACTTATAACTAACAAATTCGTAGCTGGAGCCAGTTACTTTAACGATTCCGGCGTGTTCATCGGCCTCCCAGAGAGCTTCACCAGTATTGATAAAGATTTGACTGTCAAATTCGTCTTGGCCGACATCTCCAAGAAGGCCGGGTAAAGATGATGTTTCAGGGATTGGCATGCCTGATGGGGCTACCACAGAGCCATAATTTCCAAGCATATGTTTGCGTGCATAAAGTGCGCCGGCGCGCATACGCAGGGCCTTATATAGAGGCCACAATACAGAAGATCCTATATCTTCAAAATGGACGTGAGTATAGACGTTCTGAAGTTCGCCGGCGGTAGACTGACCAGGAAGCCAGTTTTCTGTGTTTGCGCCTATCGATGATCCTTGATATGGGCGTTGGACGGCGGCGCCGGGTGCGAGGCCGGTGACCGTGTTGTAGCCAACTGCTGATCCTGTTCTTGTTAGGAAGTCTTCCTGTGCGTCCAGCGGCCACGCGCTTTGGGTGATTATTCCCCCCGGATAGCACTGCTCACCAAATGAGTTCGCTCTTGTACTTCCAAGAACGGTTCTTGCGGGGCGGTCGTCTCTCCAGAATAAGTTATCATAGTTTGTTCTTCTTCTAGAAGATGACACAAACTCATTTCTGATTGATGGGTAAATGTTTTCTGTGTAGATTAGATAGTTTTCGTCGTATGTCGGAGGCCTCAAGGCGGCAATTAGATGATCAAACGGAGTTACAACAGAGCTTGGATCTGTGCTAATTCTGTTTGTTAGCCCAATATCATTGAAAAAGATCTTCTGATTGTTATCTGTTGCCTTAAGGGTTATTGATGAGGCCGTTTCGTCTAGCGGATTGCCACAATCATCCACCGCGATTAATGGAGAGTAGTTAATGATCCCAGGCCGGCCACGCATCGAAATTGATGGTAAGTTATAATTCTCAAGACTCTCTCCGGTATAGATTGAAAGCTGACTCGATGTTTTCTCATTTATCAAAACCGGGTGGTCGGACTGATTCATCTGATTGAATGTTCCCCATCCATATGGTCCATTGCGCTTAAGCATTAGGGCGTTGAAAATAGACGCAGTAATTTCTGGCAGCGATGCTGCCGTTTTGTGCTGTGGAACAAGTGAAGTATTTCGGTACTGGTCGAGAGCTTCGTTGCCGCGGAATAAGGGTACTGTTGAAGGATATCCCAAAGTATTCGTTGAGCCAGTGACCGGCTCTGCCACATTTAGGTTCATATTGTTGAATGCTGTGGGCACAAACGAGTCTTGGAAGCCAAGTGCTTCAATAGCAGCATAATCACCTCCCCATCCACGTTCGCCGGCAAGAATATATGAGCCAAACCCGCTAGCGCTTATGAAGGTCATCCAAGGCTCGTAGCCAGTGGAGGCCGAATAATGACCTGCTGCTGGGCCGTGTACGGGCATAAATCCTGAATAACGGTAGTTGCAAGGATCCGTGTAGAGCATCGAAGCGGTCATCCAGGCATATTGTCTATCGGATTTTGGAATCTGATGATGTAGGTTTAAATTATCATATACACTTTTACAGTTATAAGTGATTACTTCTGTGTGGCCCGTAACCGAAGCCACACAACCAGTAATTGGATTTGGTACTGTGCCTGCGGTGCCGCCTGTATTGATATAAAGAGTGTTTAGATTGGCGCTAACATTGGCAACCGGGAACAAGTTGTGTTGGTTTCCGGTAAAATGGGAATTAAATATTGAGTTTGAACCTGACGTAAATACACCGGTGTTTCCGGCTGCGACCGCATCGTCATTATTTCCTTCTCCTATCTTATACCAAGCACGGAGGGTTGGGGGAGAGCCGTCTGTATAGGGTGCAGATGCGGTAATATCACATGGGACGCCACCATTATACAGACTTGTGACGTTTGCTGCAGAGAAGTAGGAATCCCAGATTGTTATCTGGTCCATTGAGCCTGTAAACGGACGAGAACCATTCCCTGTAGCTGTTGCATCGTTACCAATAGATAGTGTCGTTTCACCCGTTCTAGTAATGTAATTAAGATACTTATAGGTACCTGTTTGGTGCTTACAATCGAAGTAGGTGTTTAATGCGGTACCGGTCAAAACCGTTAGTGGGGCGCCGTCAATATACATAGCAACATTGTTTGTTATCTTATTGTCATCGCCACCAGGCACCGACACAGCTATATGGTGCCAATCACCATCATCTAAAACTGAGGAGGTTATATATAGGTGGCCTAAAGCAGTTGAACCACCCCAAGGATCTGTATTTCTTGTGCGAATATCAATGTTCAAGCGATGCTTTGAAGATATATATGATTTCCAAATTCTAAAAAATGGATCGCTGCCGGCGGCGGCTCTACCAACACTGAATACATCATGATTGTTTTCATCTGGACTAAATCTAATCCAACTAGCATATGTAAACCCATTTTCTCTAGATGACGTTAAAAAGTCTGTCGCAGAAGATGAGTCTGCGTTAATAAATGACATTCCTCTATTTTCATTATCTAAGAAATATGCTGCTTTGGTGTTTGTGAGTGTGGCGCCAGAGGTCACAGGCTCGAATGTTGGCTCACTCTCTACAGGTCGAGTAATATTATTTCTGTGCACTCTGTGAAAACTGCCTGATTCTACATATGTTGTCCCTGGTTCTGGCTCAAGTCCAAGGTCTATTAATGCGGAGTCTCTAAAAAATCTAGCGGCGTGGCGGGCAGCGTGAGTATAGAAGCCAGTATCAATACCATGAATATCATAAACTCTTGTACCGCTAACTTCACCGACGCTTGGAAGGCCGGCTTCAGTTGTAGAGCGTATGGTTCCTGTTCCATGATGTTGGAATGGTCTAACTGTAGTTAAATTGCGGTTGTTGAATGCATTATATACCGAGAACTCTCCTGTTCGGAAGTCTTGATATCCCTTTGACATTACCTCGATGCCGCCAGGGGCGGAGAATCTAGAAATGATGACTGAGTTATTTGTAACGCTTTGTAAATATTCGGTTGAATAATCTGCACTTATGTCCGTATGCCCCGCATCACCATAAACTACTGCGGATGCAGAATTAGTAGTATATACACCATCTTTGGCGCCGCGATAAATGTCGAGCAACGTTCGAACCGATGTGGCGGCCTTAACGTTTGGCTTATCATCATCAAATATAGTGGTCGGCAAATTAGGCTGATTCTCAATAAATTGTCTTGGATTTGAGCGGCCGCCAGGCGCCTGCACAAAATCATAATTATGATTATAGTTTCCTAATATCGTTGAACCAGTTGTATGGTGGATGTTTCTAATATTAACTGGGCGCTTGGCTGTAAAGTCACGGTAATAAACCGCTTTCTGGTGAGGGGCGTATGGATATGGCCTGACCCCTTCGGCTGGGACGTACCAGGGCGGAGGATAGTCGGGTCCGACCATACCAAGAGCACCTTCAACTCGGGTTCCGCCGGCGCCTTCTTGGCCTAGCATAATACGCCAAGCTTCTGGACGAGTTGTGTCAGAATCTGTGCCTGTGTTTAGGCCGATGTGTCGTGACTGATGGCCTCCTACTGCATATTCCGTAAATGGTCCTTGCATTGGTTTTTCCATATCATCGCCATACACATCATTGTGTACATTAGTGATCATCATACTGGCGCTAACTTTGTCTGTGACCAGCTTGTTGTATCCAGTTGCAACCGATGAGCTGACTATATTAAACGGAAATGCAATGTCAGATTTAAGGTTTTGATAGCCCACGCCTTGTTCCCAGTCGCGACCATGTTGAACTTTAGTGTGTCTTTTTATCTTATCATTTGGATGAGGAAGTGGGTCTGTAGAATCTTTTAGTCTTACTATATCTACCGGGTTGAATGTCACACCGTCTATCATTGTGGCCAATAAAACGTTTAATGGCACATAGACGCCATCGGTGGTGTTTACGGGACCGCCGGGATAAAGCGCATTATATACATATCCAAATTTCTTGTTGACCTCAAAGTTAACCCCACCCCTAATTGGTTGAACGGGGGATGATCTTCTTGAGATGCTAAGTTTGTATGGCTTTGTCAGTCTACGAGTGACGTAATTTGATTTGAGATAAGAACCTTGACTAATTGTTGAGAGTCTGGTGGTTGCGTTGTTGTTGTCGTTTTCAATTGTTTCGCGGATAATATCTCTTTGTGCGTCGACATCTGATTCACCGGATGATATAACGGCAGAACCGGCGCGCTTGGCGCGTTCTAGCCACCATCCTGATTTATCTCTCTCTAAATCACTTATTGGGTGGTGGTTGTATTTCCAGTTATATGTTTTCTCGTTAATTCCAAGTGCAGGACTTTCAGGGTCGGGGGCCCGAAACTCTATAGTTGGGAATTGAGACTTATATTTGTTTCTCTCCAAGACGTGACTTTCGACAACATTAAGAACGTCATCGGTGAACTTACCAGAAGCTGGAATAAGTTGTGCAATGACCGCGGACAGGGCGTCGTCAAACCACTGATAATACGAGATATAATCTTCGACTTGTCTGGTAGATGTAACCTTGCGGAAGAAGGTCTCGCGGAGCTTCTCCATCGCTTTATATCTTTCACGATATCTGTTGACTGGGGCGCCAATGATATTGTTAAAGTCGATAACACCAGCAAAGAAATTTAACATTTCTTCAGAAATTGCAGCCGAGAGGCTCTTTTCCAAAGTATGATAATAATTTGGAATTGTTTCAGTGAAGCCATATACTTTGTCATCGTCAGAAAGAACATTAACCATGTTCGAAGATATTGCCTGCTCTGGATCAACAAACTTAAACGTATTCATTGAGCGTTTGTCGACAACAGTCGTCGTAGTGGCAGGAAAATCGTAGCCATATCCTGAGTGGAGGTAGCCAGATAGTTTACCTAGCCAGCCATATGATCTTCTAGTTTCGGCTGAACCTGAGCTTACGTCTTGTGTGAAGAATCTGCCACTGGCATCGGAAGATGTCAGATCATTAAAGTTCCAATCAAGTATTAAAGTGTTGAGATTTAGCAGATCTAAATTGTTGTTGTTTGGGTCACGGGGTGAAATGTTAAGATATGAACCAGAGATACCTACATTTTCAACATCGTATATGTGTTGTTGAAGTGAAAGATCATCAATATATTTTGCCCAATATCTAGCATTTGTAACGTATACATCACTCTTATGCACAACGGCGCCCGTAATATTGGTTCTATTGGCGCCGACATATAGTCTCTTAGCTGCATTGAGGAAGCCTTGGCCAACTGCTTTGGTGACCGATGAAGAAACTGTGAAGCTGTTTTCAACGTTGCCAATTTTAGTGTTCACTCCCTGGAATATCAGGTCATATGTATAACCAACATCTGATCCAGAAACTATCTCTGTGACTGGCCAATTACTTGGCTTGAGTCTAACTGAAAGATTCCACTCTTCGTTGTCATAACTGTCAAAGAATATGCTACTTGTCAGTTCGCCAAATGGATGTGGGGATACCGAAGATGTTAATTTAAAGTACACATTGCGTGAGTATTTGTCTTCGCGGACTGCATATACTTGGAAGTTAGCGTCGTCGCTGGCGAACACAGTTGTATCGTTTGCATCATCAACACTTGCTGAGTGCATACCGAAGATTGATACATCAATAAAGTCTCTATCAAACGTGTCATAGTCTGCCCTAAAATATGGCAGAATAACATCAACCTCTGATGTGAACCCATAAATGTTTTCGTATCCAAACTCTCCGGAGCCAGATATATATCCGCGAGATTCAGATGTGTTGTCCGGATCCTGCTTTTGATAAACGACCGCATTGTAATTGCTTCCGGAGTTAAAATTAACCGAATTCTTATTGGTTACTGTTTGTTGTAGATTGTTGTCTAGATCATAAACATTATTATCCGTATAAGTGTTGAATTTTACAATTTTATCGTCAAGATAAAAACACCTAAATACGTTTCGAATGGCTTTCTCCGTGCCCTTCGCTTTGTAGATATGAGCAATATTGTTATAAAGATTCTGATAAATTAAGTTCTTTGTCTCTGTTAGATCTGATTCAAAGTTAAAATCATCTGTTCTGTTCAAGAATCGGCTCATAACGTCTGCGTCAACAAACAATTCTGGCGTGTATAGACCAAGCGACTGAGGAAGGTGTTGTGCAAATGGCAGTGGTGTGGCGGAAGCGGTGGCGTTTTGTAGTTGTTTAAATTCTGTTAGTGCGGATATCTGTAAGTACAGCTTGTCAAAATAGCTACCTACGATGTGAGCAATGGCGTTCGGGTTAGTATTTCCGAGAGTTTCGTGCTCATCCATAATCCAAGTTGGTATAAGACTATGAAATGAGGCGTTGTTGTTGCCATCATGCCAGGAACCGGAGCTTATAAGTCCTTTCTTTAAGTCCACCACTTCGGGATGATTTGCATAGATTATAGGATCTTTAAATTCTGCCACAGAGGCTGAAGCTTCAACGATAGCAGAACTAAGAGTTCTTGAGGCAGTTCCGGTCCAGACACCGTTGCTGATGCGGCCGGAGTAGTCTAGAACCTTAGAGTCAATACTTGCGGTACCAGTGGTTCCTTCATTGAATTTGTAGTAGACACCAAGGGTTGTATTAGAAATATCTGTGTTGGCGCCGCCGCGGACGTGCGCAAACCAGTTGCGACCTATTTCCTCGCCGTTGCGCGCGGTTTTCCAATATCTGAATTCATCAACCGAACCTGTTAGTGTATGTGTTGTTGCAGTACGGGTGCTTGCTGCGGCGTCTGCACGAAAAGGGACTGTTATAAATGAGCCAATTCTGGCTTGCATATCTTTCGAAGGCAGTTCGCCAAGAGCTACGCCGGTGCTAACAACTGTGTGGTTTAGATATCCATTGAGATAGAATTTTGTTGTAAAGTTAGAACCCGAATTCTGAAAAACAAATGCGTAGTGATTAAAATCATCTAACGTGGTCGACGTTATGGTTTGTCCAATGTTTTGTTGGAAAATAGTTCCAGAGATAGTGCCTGACTGTGCTGTGAATAAAAACGGGGATGTTGCCGAAGCACTTAGAATCTCGATAGTTAAGCGACCCGAATCTACAGAACCAGATGCATTGTTGTTCCACATATCAAAGACAACTGAGTTGGCATTGGTTGGTAGATCAGCACTCTTGAGCCAGAACTCTACAGTAACGCCAGTATCGAAATTGGCTTTTAGGTTCGATTCTCTTGTGCCGTCGCCCCAAGTGCTGGGGAGGCCGGCAGTTGTATAGATATCGGTATCATATATGTTTGAGAACTCTCTCTTTGATGAGTAAGGGTCCTTAAACATAGCTGCAGTCGTTGAAGCACTGCTTGTGTGTGGGCCCCCAGACAAGTCAATGTATGAGCTGGAATCAAAATTTGCGTAACCATTTGTTCTTGGGTACAAATTATCAAAAATATATCTTTCAATGTCAAGAGACTTGTTGATAAACTTATTAAACTCATAGTCAGAACCATCATACGGATAGTAATCTATAATTCTTTCAACTGCAGTTTTATAATATTGTTCTGCAGAGCCGAACTTTGCAAAGTTCCCAGGCTTAGAATAGTCTATTTGAGGTACAAAGGTCTCTTGCTTAACAGCAATTTCTTGCATGTTCTTGGCAGATTCAACATCTGTAAACGCATCTTTCTCGTTGGTTTCTGCAAGATAGTTTCTGGATTTGTCTGTTGAACCAAAAAGTTTTTTAATACTCATAATCTTCCACTCTAAACCTAAACGTTTCGTCTTGTTCTGCCCAATCGCTCAAGCCTGAGTCATAGAAAGCAAATTTAAATACGTACTCATAGCCAGGTTGGAGCATTGACATATCGAAATCAAAGTAGTTTCCGGACACATCATGTGATAACACTGTGTGTGCATCACTTCCGGTACCATATGGAATAACTTCTAAGCTGTCGATTTGTCTATAGATCCTATATGATGCACTTTCTATTGTCTTGGTATCTACAATTGTATTAGCTTTGGTATAAATTGTAGGTGACCAATTCTTTTCTCTGACATATAGATTAAATCTTGCGTTTTCATTCGAACGATAACTTTGTTTTAAGTTAGAGATGTTTAGGTAATAAGTTGGACGTGTGCTAATCTGAGATGCTTCCAGGGATTGTGGCCTCAGAGAGCCTGTAAAGTATTCTGTAGTTCCAGAATGCCAAACATCGAACATATGTGTTAGGGGACTCTTGGACGCCGTTATGGCCAAGGAACAACTATATATGCCGGTCGATACGTGGCCGGCGGTTGCATACGCAGTTGAATCGGCTGTAACATATGTATTATCTTGTACCAGGGTCAATTTGCTGCCTGATGGGGCTGAATTATCTACTGAGCCAGAATATAAACTTACTCTTAATAGGCCTGTGCCGACATCTGGGATATTTGTCAGATTGCCCCTAACATAGTTGTATAGGTAGAGTGTGTTAAGATTCTCATTGGCGGTGGCTAGTGAGCTACTGTGGGTGAATTCACCACGATCATCTTTTGTAGTGTTGTCCCAACGAGCTTCAATGATCGGGCGCTTAAAGTAATATTGTGTGCCGCGGCCAAAAAAGCGCTTTGTATAGAAAGAATTTGCGGCGCCCGTTAGATTATAAGAAGCTGAGGCCTCTAAAGATGAAGATAAGCCGATTCCAAATCCATAGTTTGAATATACACTACCTAGCCATTCTTCCATAAGAATGGTGACATCAACCTCTAAGTCTTCAAGGCCACTTTCAAACAACTGGTCATAGTTGGATGCGGTGAGATAGTCGCCGCCCTGTGTGACCCAATTTAGTGGCGCGCCATCTGTGTCTCTTGCTCTTTGCACCCAATCTGAGCCGGTGTTACCTACTGTATAATCTAAATAATTCTCTAAATCCAGGCCGGTGCCCTCTTGCCAAGACTGTGAAACTGGTCTAATTGTGAGCGTCATGTTTTCCGGGACCGTTTTAGAGGTCTCGGCATTATACATTTTTAGATAAAAATTAACACTTCCGCTCGCCGGAATTGAACCAGCGGTGCGGTCGGCAGAAATTGAATCTATCGGGAACTTGATCAAGATCCTTGTAAGTTCAGCCTGTTTGTTTTCGGCCGAGGAGGTATAGGCTCGCTCATAGACAGAATATGTCTCCAACACATCTGCGGCGCCCATATTGGAACCTGTTGCACGTGTTGTGGAATTCGACTGCCACGCATTCGATATCGTGTTATCTGCAACTGCTGTATATCTCTTGATGGCCATTATCTAACCTTTCCTTGAATATCGGTTTCTGGGTATCTAATTTCAACAATTGCATTTTTTGGAATAACCAGATATGTTCCATCTGGCGATAAATTAGAGTTTATATCTATTGCTGCTTGGCTATGCACCGCAGATGTTTTTGGAACAAGTTTAACTTTTACTACGTCCAGGACACCTGGAACCTCTTTAAGTGCTGCATAAATATCTGTAATTGAAAATCTTTCTCCAATATATGGTGCTGTGCCATATCTGTCTCTCAATGCTTGTACTGCATTGTCTAGGGCGACAAATTTATTTGTAGATGTTTTCGGAGTGATAATAAACTCAATCCCTATATTAAGGATAAACGGATCCAAAATATCAATTGTATCGCTTAACATTCTATAATGGTTTAGCCACGTCTTTAAATTATTTTTAATTGTTGAGTTTGTCGCAGTTAGTTTTCCAAACTCATCCTCGGAGACAACGTACATATTTAAGTTTCTTTTCTGTGAATTTGGATCACGTTGGACTGACACCCTTTTGATCGAACCGAATTTGAGTGGCATCCTATATGCAAGGTTCTCATAATCTGCCTGTGTCACTGCGCGATTCTGGGTCGGGAATGTATCGAAGATTCTTTGTTTAAGTTCGCTTGAATTCGGCATTGTTACATTTCCAACAATCTGTGTTTCGTTGTTGACTTCTAGAGAATCGTTAACTGTCTTTATAGTAGAGCCAACGAGGCCTGTTCTATTCTTATAATCAAACAATCTAGTGCTGACTGTGTTTAGGGCGCCGACACCTACATTAGAATTTGACGGGTTCGTCGTTCGATATATTATAGTCAGTGTTGTGTTTGTCGGAACAATACCATAATTTTGATTGTTTGACAATCTTGTTGGATCGAATGTTTTGTCAGTTGTATATGATTTTCCAAAAACATCGATGGCCACTTCTTGTGGTGAGGCTACAACATTTGATTTGTTTGGGTTTCCGCTTCCAAATTGTATGAAGGTTTTACCCCTTTCATGCTGTACAACAAATTTTCTTGACACCAAATACGGCTTTATGATTGAAGGAGTATTATCATTTTTATAGTTATTATTTGCCAACTCTTTAAAAACAATATCCTGGGCTAAGTAATCAACCTCAAAATATTCATTACCCTCTGAATCGACAATACTAATAATTTCAGATATATTAGATGCTGCTATTCCAACTCTTCTAAATCTTTCGAACACTCCTACCTCTATTTGTTGCTGTGAAAAATAACCGGATACAACATTGCCGAATGCTTTGATAGCATAGAATGTTGGGGCGCCGGTGGCAGCATCTGTTCTAGCCGCCACGGTTTCGTTTTGTGGGGCTGCAAAATCCACATTGTCGGTCAAAACAAAATTGAGCCCACTTTGAGAAGTGAATCTCGAACCTCTTCGGAGTATCGGAATATAATCATCGTCTGGGCCGAGGGCTACGGAACTGGCTGGTACCAATATATATAATGCCACTTGACCATATGTAGATGGTCGGCCTTGATTCTTATAGCCTAAAATGCGGCCATGTCTTATAATATTGTTGTACTGGAATGCTGTATCTAAAAAGGTTTCGTTAACATTGTAATCCAGGTAAAATGATAATTGATCACCAACGTATGCAACAGCATCGAGCATCAAAGAACCAAATGAAGCCTCACTAAAATCCTGGAATGTGTCTGGGTAAAACCTCTCTGCTATTCCCATTAGGTCTTCTCTAATAGTAGAAAACTCTCTATGGGTGTAGTCAATTGGCAATATTTTCTTTTGATCGTCCGCCATTAAAATTCAGTTCCTTTTACAATTTAAATAGTAAATTCAAGCAAATCTGATTCGGCAATTGCCGGGATCCTATAAGAAATAAATACTGCCAAATGGTTGTTGTCTTGATCGGTACTTCCGAACTCTACTGCATTGATAGCTATGGCCGGCATGTAAATTGAAACCTGCTCTCTAATTTTCGCATCTATTTCAGCATATACAGAGTCACTAAAATTCTCAAATAAATACTTCTTTAGGCCCACTCCAAACTCCGGAACCATCACCCTCTCACCAGGAATGGTGAGAATTAACATCTTAAAATTTTGTTTTATTACTTCCTTAAGTCTCTTGAGCATTGTGAAGCCGTTGCCGTCATCATACGTCAAGGGAAGTTTTACGCCGTAAGAAGCCATATTTGTACCTCTTAGTAAATATTCACTTAATCACTTTTCTTACAAAGTTCACCATTTGCATTAAATGGATTTGTGCGCAACAGACCCTTCTTAAACCAAGGGAAGTGTCTTTCGCCAGGAGATCTGCTGTAGGCAGCCTTTAAAGAAGCGATTAAGGAATCAGCAATATCTGGCGCGACATCACCTGGATCAAAGTCTCTCGAATTATAATAATCATTGAAGAGTCTCTTGACGCGAGCTTTAGATTTCACAATCACTGACCGATTCCATTTATCAAAATGCAATGTAAAGAATCCTGTTCCAAAAGTTGTTTCTCTTTCAGCTTTCTTTGCCCAGCCTGGCGCGCCGGGAGATAACGTGGCGGCTCGGCCGCCAGATTCAGTATCTATTACAACATATTTACCCGGCTTCTCTTCCACATCAGAGGAATTGACAGTTGTTGTCACTTCGCCAATTGATGGTAAGAATGCCATGTCATTATAAATTGCTAGGGTTGAAAGTATTTTATTCATCGGGAACACGTAACTTGTCAAGGCTCTAAACCGATCACCATCAACAAGATTATTAATCAAACACAGTAACAATTTGCTGTCGCGTTCTAGAGGCTGGAACATTTCTATTGGAAGATCCAAAGCATCTACTTCTACTTCTATCAACTGTTGTTTGGTGGAGCCCACTTGTATAGAGAATCTAAGGCCAAATCGGACCCCCAATTCTCCTTGAGTACCCAACACTTTCCCGGATTCCGGATCAATAACAAGCTCTAAAGTACCTGGCCATACATCTGATATGTTCAAGCTTCTATCGGGCTGTGCTGCCATCAGTAAGACTGCCTCGTCAGGTGTCATATAGTCGTTATTTACTCTCACGTAAGTCTCGGCTATGAAGGGTTTCTCTGTTGTGCCCACAACTGACCCGATTGCCCCAATAGAACCGATTGGTACAATAACCTTGTTAGCAAACGGTCGAAGAGTATCGTGCTCTTCTGGGGCGTGGGTTTCTCCCACCATATATACCAAGTCTCCTTGATCATCAATATGAGTGTGATAATAACCGACATATGGCTCACCGTCTGGGGTGGCTAATTCGGCGCCGTTTGTATAGTGATTGTCACCCTCTGTGGGTAGACCCTGTACCTCTTCTTTGAGTTCTTTGTTAAGAGTGAGATCTGTATTGCTTGTTAATTCCTCAAGGACATAATAACCAAGATTTGTAATCATTGTATCTGAGTCTACAATACCAACATTCTTTAGGTTATCCATAAACACATTCGACATGAAGTCCATTTCTTGAATTACGAACTCTTTTAATATGATCTTGGCCCATTCTTCAGTCGATTTAACAGCTTCAAGGTTTTTCTCATAACGATAATTTTTTAAGGTTTGGAAAACGTGGGCATCACCTATGTCTTTTGCTGTGTCCAACTCTTCTGAGCCAGGGTATCTGTATCTTGTTTGGAATTGCGTGAGTTTCTCTAGGGCATTTAAAACATCCGGAGGAACATCTTCTATTTCCCCCACTTCAACCTTACGCGCGTATGTTTGAACTGCCTGTTCTAAGAACGCATACCAAAATTCGTCATCTTTAAACGGACTAAAGAATTCTAAGAAATCATTTGACTGAGCATCTTTCAACTCTTCTTCCATTATTTCGACAACATAACCAGCGTATAGTGAGCTAAATACATTTCTGAAATCTGGTTTGAACTTTGTAAAGGTGGCGAGACTCTTTAAGAAGTTTACGCTAACAAATATGCGGCACATCGCGTGGATCATACCTTCAATGCCGGCTTTACTTGCGCGCTCAAGGATTCTATTGTATGGCTTCTCCGTCACACAATCTGGATCTGACTTAAGTCGCTCATCTTCTGGAATCTTTGAATAACTATCGTTAATAATATTTTGGATTTGGCCAAAGTCCACCAAATCTGTGTGTTGTGGCTTGCAGGGACTAAGATCTGGGAACATTACATCAACCATTCCGAGCCATCCGGTTTTATTACTTGGCTTCAGGTGTATCGCAGGATTTTGGTTGCTTCCGCCGTATACTAATGGATCAAGATAGAAAACACGATTTGGGGGGCCATTGTTATTTTCTTCATCGTATTGCATTCTGCTGATGCCAAGCGGACCATTGTCGATATCGGTATCTGTTGAATCTATATAATCTTTATACAACATGAATTGACCCTCATGTGCAACCCCATATTCTATCTGTGTGGGAGATAAGTCATCTAATTGTGCTCCGTATTCAAATGCTGGCAGGTTTGTGTAGATTTCTCTGGCCAGTTTATCAAATGTGGTCGTCATTACTTGATCATATGTAGACTTAATTATATCCAACCCAAGTTGCTCACCACTGTGCTTTTCAATCATCTCCTGCAGCAGTACTACTTGTGGTATTACGTTGGTACTGGGGGCAGCGAGCGCGCTTTTAAAGTTAACATAGCCACCCTCGTTTATCTCTTCGTTGTCTAAACCATCATCAGTGGATAGGAATTCATATGCTCGATATGTTGTGATCGAATCAGTTGTTCTCTTAACTTCAGTGTCTTCGGGGACAGCTTCTAGAGACGCATTGCTATCTTCCATTACCCCCTGATTGATAACTTTCTCAATAAGAATTCTTGCATTATCGTCACTGCGGCTCTTCACAGCTTCTTGAATTGTGCCGGCAGTAGAGATTCCAGCAGCCTGAGCAGCCGCCTGAGCGTTCAGCCACACTTGCTTGACATCATCTTCGAGTTGTTCAGCCTGGTCGATTGTAAGGCCTTGTAGGCTCTCTCTGAATTCTTCCGGGAAGTATTCTTCTGGGATTGGAGTAAACGCTTTGTCAGATATTAGATCTGACAGATATAGTTTGATGTTAAACCCATATGAATATCCATTTTCGGTTCTCTTCTCACCTTGTGCATTGTCTCTAAACTGTAATTTTAAATCTGGAGTTTTCTTACGGCCATTTCTTGTGAAAATAACTTTTCCGTCACCGAAATCAAATGGTGAGAACTCAGTGCTCACGGTAACATTATAACCATAATCTGGGAGCACCAAGAGATCCACCTCATCTAAATAATTATCAAAGCCTAGGCTCCTAAAATCCCTAGAGAAGTCTTCAGACGGTTGGTATTCATTATTTGATACAAATGTAGAATCGGAGACCGCTCTTTCCATCTCTCCTATGTTTGTTTCGTCACTTAATAAGTGATCGGCCACATAAAGTGGAAGGGCGCCCTGCTGATCGAATGTATTCGCGTAGTTGCTGTCGGAAAACTTGAAGTTAAGGTTATCCCATTGGATCTCTGAACTTACATTGAAGTCCACATAACTTCTTTTAGTGAACCATCCGCCAGATGCCAGCGACTTTCTTACGTGTGTTGTATAAGCCCAGCCCATAGTATCTGACAGGACCATATTGAGGAATCCCCAGTTGCTCTGCACAAATGGTCCATTACCAAGCATATCTTGGGAATATGATATTTTAAGAACGTCTAGTGCACTATCAAGCGCAACTGTGGTGGCCACAGCTATTTCTTTTGGCTCATATGGTATAAGGCCGTTGTCGCACGTGGGATCCGGGTCTGACGACATGATAGCTGGCATATTCTGTTCGAAATAGTTCGGTATACCATTCTGTATAATATCACCAAGCTCAGCAAGGTCGTCTTTAAAAGTGTCGCGACCAGCGGCGCACATTGCCTCAATTTGATCTGGAGAGGCGCGGCCTTCCAATAATGCTGCGCGGGCAGTACAGAATTCCTCAACCTCTTCTGGTGTCGCACAGAGTGAGGGGTTTGCTGGTAGGTTAGAATCTTCTGCTGTCGTATCGGCAAACTCTTTTAGGGCGGCGCGCGCAGACACCGGCATAACATTGCCAACGTTTTTAAAGAAGGCGGCGGCCTTGTCTGAGTTTCCAAAAGTATCTGCAAATTCAGGGTATTCAAACTCGACCAAACTCTCAACAATATCCAAGAATGATTGAGAGGGCTCACCAAGCATTGCATTTGTTAGTTCACTTCTTGTTGTCGTGGAAGAAAGATCTTCTGCAAAGCTCATCACGGCTGTTTTATCTGCCAGTGCTGCACCACCTTGGCCTAGATTATTAAACATCTCTTCCATTGTGGCTTCAATCTGTGCCTGATCGGAGTCGGGTCCACAAATTGTCTCTTTTATAACCTCGGAGAAGGTTGTTCGGCCACCCAAAACACTTGGAAGAGACGCTGCCATTTGGCCGGCTGTCTCTAGCGCTTTACAAAGTGCATCGCCAAGCAATTCGCACACGAATACAATTAGTTTGCAAACTAGCCTAACAACTAGGTTCCATAACTCTTGCTTTGCAATAGCCCACAAAATGCGGAATATATCCCACAATTTTGGTAAATATGCGAACGGATTTTCTAATCTTGGCAGGCCAATATGGTTTGTATTTCTACAGAATGGAAGTTCAATATCTTTCAAGAAATCCATCAAACTAGGATCAAAAAGAGGTGGACGAGGACAGTCTAGGGTCGCTATAATGTATGCTATGACCTGTGCACCTGGGAATTTCTCTACCTCTGTTAACAGGCTTAGAAGATCGTCTGAATATTCTTCTAGGAGCGCAAGAATGTATGCTTCCATAACCACATTGGGACTTAAGGTTGAACCAGTAGATTCAACTTGGGCAGCGGCAGTCGCTTTCGCAAGATTGGAAACCTTTCCTACAGGTTGGCTCTCAACCGGAACTCCGCTTGGAGTCACACTCTCATAGGGTCCTTCGTTCATTAGTTCGGTTTTCTGGCGCTCTACAAGGTCCGGATTTTCCCAAGGCTTTTCAAATTCAACACCCAGTATGGTACCAAAAAATCCAGAACCTTCAGCATAAAATGGAGAACTTTGAGGGGGTTGTGAAGTGGAGCGATCATCAGGAGTATCACTTGTATCTGTAAGTCTTCCTGGTGGAACTATGTTCCCTGAAGCCAGTTTTCTTTTAACCAACTGATCCAGTTTTGCTTGTTTCTCTGGTGGTAATCCTAAGAACAGATCTCCAAAGTGTTCGATCGACATAGCTCGGAGAGAACTCTTTAGCATACTAGCTATAACCTCCTCAAATGTAAGGCCGCGGAAAAGACATTGAATAGCATCCAATGTTAGCTCGAACAGGCCACACAATCTTAGTGGATCCAATGCGTGGCCCCAAAGCTTATCCAAGGTTGCTTGGGTGCCGGCGCCGCTGCAGATAGATAATACTCGCGAGCACATTGATGTCATTAGAACATTTCGATCATTTAATTCGCCATAAGCTTGTTCTATGGCCATAATTTTTATGTTTTTTCTTCTTTCTTCTTCTCTTGAATCAGCTGTTTTTTCTCCAGAAGGGGTAGCATATTTTCCAAGCTTATATTCTTGATTTAGAAAGTCTACATAATCTTCTTCACACAATGATTTGTGAAACTGAGCTGCGATGGCATCACCAATACTGAAAACGTCATCCAGTGCGTCCTGGCCAAACTGTTTAAAATCATTACTTAAAGAATCAGCAATACAGCTAAATGCCGATTCTAAAGGATCAATCTCTGAGGGAGTGTTCCTGGTCACCTCGACCACTTCTGGATACGTATACTCTTTGATAAATTCTACCCAAGGTTTTGGATTGCGCGCTGTTAAATCTCTCTCCATATCATCTATTCGAGAAAAATAGGCCATGGCTGTTGGGTCTCTAAAGGCTTTTCCATCATTAAGTGAATCTAAGCTAGCGCCCTTATATACAACAGGATCATCGGCGCAGCCCTCAAACCATACTCTCAATTGCTTGACTTTGTATTCCGGACTGAAAGTACACTCAAATTTAAGAATGGCGGCCTTAGAGGGAAAAAACATACTCGTGCTGCCCAGGTATAGATTCTTTCCGGCTAAGTATTCGCTGAGTTCTGGAATTATCTCCTCTGTAATTGAGTCGCCCCACATAACATGATCACCATAAAGGTCGAGGTTAAAGATACCACCGTCCTTAAACACAAGATTTTTTCCATCGAGGGCCCGATATACTTTCAAGTTGCTGGCATATAGATTCAATCCTTTTCTAACACGGATCATGTTTGGAATCAGTATCGACGGTATATATGTTGTAACTACATCGCCGGCTTCAGCCTCTTCCTCTTCTTCGGCTTCTGCAGCCGGGATTTCATTTAAATCAGAAAACGGAACTGTGTATAGAAGCTTTAAGTGTGATAGTGGGCGCGCATCTAAGTGATAATCTGTATATTCCAATACATCTAGTATCTTGTTTATTGAGCCTTCTGATTTGTCTTTATCATAAAAAGTTAAAAGAGCCTCTACAGTCTCTCTTGCATATTCCTCATAAATCTCATTTAGTTTTTGCTGAGCCACTTGTGGCGTTGAAAACTGATTGGCGCCTGTATCGGTGCGCTCGGTTATGTTTACAATCTGATATTTACAAAGCTTTTCGTTTAGAAATGGCTTTTTAAGATTTCTTTTCTTTTTCCATCGCGGCACGATTGCGCGTGGATTAGGAATGCAATCTAAACAGATTTTTTCTTCTGGTCTCGGCAGATCTATTTCGCAGACATCAATTAAGTTGTCGCCGTTTTTATCT
>Ga0080013_1002275_pt1 | contig 23009 bp, 39 predicted proteins | sample ETNvirenome_6_85_FD_69236 | JGI IMG/M metagenome (GOLD analysis project Ga0080013, IMG submission 69236) | Marine viral communities from the Pacific Ocean - ETNP_6_85 (SPADES assembly) (version 2) | ecosystem: Environmental > Aquatic > Marine > Oceanic | place: Pacific Ocean | collected 2013-06-19
AATACCTGGCAACGGGCCTTCGCCGCATCGAAACCCAGCGGCGGCTCCTCTTCCATTATCCGGTCCGCGCCCCTGCTCCAGTGTGGGCATTGCTGGATGTTGTACTGGTTCATAATTCCCCCGCTTTTTCCTCTAGCAAAAGAATAGGAGCAGTCTCTGAATTACATCGAGTACAGCGTTCCCATTGGTACAAATCATTTTGAATATACTTGTAACTGTTGTATCCACAGCAATCAAAACAATCTTCCGAATGAATGATGCGTTCTTTGCCGTTGTCAATATGCGTATGAGTTGGCATAGTTATGTTTTCCTTTTTTAATTTATGGTTAACCACAACTTGAGTTGTGATGCTTCATCAAGTTCACTCTGAATCTGGGTCCCAGTGCGGTCGTCCTATCATGCTTCCCCCGCTTCAATTTTATAATCGTGAACCCCATTATGTGGGGTTTGCTTGGCCAGTTCCCCTCGCCTCTCGGCGTCATCTCTGGTTGAGAATAGAACGTGCTGCCCGTCCGAATACGTCGCCACGCGCTCGTACTCATGGCCGTGCAAGTTCTTGCACATCTCTATCATTTTGTATTTGATATTCATGCGTCCTTCTCCCTCCTCCTCTGAAAATAGCTGTATCGAGGTTCTACCGCCCTCGGCGTACTCTCCGAAATGCACTTGGCACTCCCACTCTTGAAACTTAACTATCATCGTATTCATCCTCAAATCGTGGGGCCAGTTCGTTACAGTCGAGCATATCGCGTACATCGTCGTGACTCATGTACTTGAGACAGCACAAGAGCAAGTGATCCGCGCTGTGTCCTTGTTCTACCAGTTCTAGGGCATAATCCCTGGGGTCTTTCCTGAATAGTTCTTCATCCATCGTTTTAGTCCTCTTCTTGAGTGTTTTGTGTTAAAATTGTTACTCCATTCTTCGCTGCAAGCCGCGTCCTTACTGGGTTTGCAACAATTGCTGGAGGTCTATGTTCCATCGGTTCGCCAGTCTCAAAGATCAGGGGTGTAGTTCCCTCGATAAGCTCGACGGCATTGATGGTAAGGTCCGGCTCTTTCATAAACCGGACCCTCCGTTCTGCGTCTGCTTGGTTCAGATATGCGCCAATGGCGTGACTCTCCACGTCGCATGTATCCTCATCCCAAACCACTTCACTGATAACCCATATCCTGGTTATCCGCATCTATGCGCCCCCTTCCAGCTTGCTGTACTCATCGTTCCAGGCATCCATGAAAGGGGTTACAGTGTAATCGGCTACCATTTCTTCGGGCTGCATGTCCCAGCCGTGGATAACGAAAGCCTCTCCTTGGAACTTGCCTTCCTGACTGTAGATCATCAGGTTAGCATCGTCCGCTGCCTCGGTATGCTCCAATACCTCAGCGAAATCAGAGCAAAGCTCGACCTCGGCTTCGTCGCCTCCGTTCCATACTGTGATCCGGTGTCCGGCATCCAGCGCGTATTTGATCAGGTGGTTATGCGCGTTAATCACTCAAACCTCCAGTGCAAGCATGAGCTTGCGGATAGTCACGCCAAAATCCAAATCGTCGGGGTCGTACTCGTTGACCATCAACCAAGCGGCTGCGCACGAATCATCAACAATGCTGTACTTTTCTGCAGACCCTTGATAGTAGTCATACGAGTGGATTATCCACACCTTGCCAGAAGTTCTGTACAAGGTCTGAAAACAGTTGGCCTTACGGGTGGCCAGCGAAACATTGTTGCTCCCATCAAACCACTTTTCATCGTCAAACTTCTCGGCATTCTCGCTGTCAAACCATCGTCCGTTGCGGTCTATCGCTACTCTACTCATGCGCTCTCCTCCTCTTCGTCCTCGGTGAGATACGGAAGGGCCTCGTCGCTGACCTCTCCTTCGTACAGGTTAATTTGTCGGCACAAGCATCTCTCCGCCTCGCTAAGAGACAGATCACCCGCTATGGTCTCCGCCTTGCCGTCCTCTGAGTCTATGCACACTTTCCACCTTTCCATCTATTTGCCCTCTTTGGTTGATGTTTTTTTGAACGGGGGTTTCCTCATTAGGGCTGCGCGTTTCGCTAACTCTTTTAACGCTTCCTCCCCTTTGGCCTCACCTCCAATCTGTGTCAGATCACGAATCCTCTTCTCCGAAAATGGTGGCTGTGGCGTTTTCATGGTTTCTCCTCCTGTTCTACGACCTCGGCCCCACATAAGCGGGGCCTTGGTCGGTCCAGTCTCTCTACCTCGGGACGTAGCAGTTAAGACCCAGTTTCACCTCGCCTTCGGGTCCCTGCACTGTCTTGTTCCCTTGGGTGCTGGCGATGCTGACAGACTTGCCAGACTTGCTAATTCCGCCTCGGTGATCGAGATCAATCGTGATCGTGAGGGTCGAGCCAGTTACTTTCGTTTCGATATTTTGCATCTTCGTTCTCCTGATTTATTGAGTTACTGCGTTGTCGTAATTGTCTACGGGGCAAAAGAAATAGTAGTCCGCTCCGTAGTCGTACCAAACTTCGACCCCATCAACGGCGTCGATGTATCTGTGATATCCAATACTCTGTTCTGTGGCCTCGCACTCGCACCACACGAAGCCTCGGGCATATTCAATCGCCTCGGCCTCGGTCTCCCCAGATTGGAGAATAGCGTCATAGACTCTGAACACTGTCATGGCCTAATCCCTCCACTCTTTGCAGGGTCGAGAAGACAAGTAATACTCTGCGAACCTGTCCGCAAAAGCATACTCGCGCAGAGCCTCGGCGGCCTCTTTGCGAGTCTTATGCTCACTGACTGTCTCAAGATATCCGTTCCCGCGTCGTTGTATGTACGTCATAGATCAGTCCTCACACTGATTGAAGTCGGGGAGGTGAGATACCTTGATATCCCAACCATCGTCGCCAGCTCTCACTGGGTCCACATCAAGGGGAAGAATCCGCACAACCTCCGCCCACAGATCACTATGCCGGTCCGTGGCTATAATGGTGGTCTGTATGGCTTCGGCCAACAGATCAGCCTCAGCCCTATTCATAGATACACCTCAAAATCACTGGCCTTAATCCAAGTGCTTCGATCTGTAACGTCTACCAGCTTGCGTACATACCTATCGCCGCTCCTTCCATACTGGTTGGTAAGGTTAAACATGAGGTATTCACACATTCTGAAAGACTCGCCATACACCTCACTAACCCAGCGTTCTGGCGGCAGGATACATAGCGCATCCATATACTCTACCTCGGTAATTGATACTGGTCGCATGTCGGTCGGTGACAGGGTGTATTCACGGTCCACTCGGGACCTGTTGAGATCAGTCGAGGGTGTGCCAAAAGCGTCTAATTGTTCACCTCCAGCTATTGCGCTGTCCTCGGTAACTGGCCGGTCTGTCGAACCCACTAATGCCCTACAACCCATAGCAACCCTGAGTCCCACTATCTCACTCGGTTTATACTGTCTCATTTTCTTTCACTCCTTGTTGTGGAAAAAGGTGGGGATTGCGTCTTATCACCCGCGCTCCCCACATTTCCGAGGCTGCTAGTGGGTAAAGTCTAGCTCATCCAAGTCGCGGTCCGCCTGACTCGCATATTTAGGCAACTTGACGTATGACGCAGCCTGATTGGCTATGTCGTCCTCTGCGGCCTCGTCGTCCAGATTGGCAATGACGGCTAAGATCACGCGGCCTATGAGCTCGCCGTTGCCATCGGCGGCTGTATGCTCTGCATATTCGCGGAGGAGGAGTATCAAAAGCTCTTGCATTTCGGTCTTCATGGTCGGTCCTTTTTGAGTGTTTTGGGTCTTACATTGCCCACAATACTCCTTATTGGCGTAATATCAACAATTACTGCTCTTTTCTGCAACGAAAGAATGGACCTCTCGTTCAATAATCACGGGGTTATATAAATGTGGCCATTGGCGTAATAAGGGAGTAAGATGTAATCTCAACTCATGAAGAAGGACAGTAAGATGGGAGATGCGGAAACAAAGATTGCGGGCTTCGGTGTTTATTACGAAGAATACGATGATGGGTGTAATCAGGTGTTCGTCACCTGCAAGGGGGAAGGCGGCAGTCTGGCTCTCGTTCAGGACTTCGGCGGAATACTGGATGGGAACGACGAAATGTTCCAGCCGATCAGCGATAACGTACTGGCGCGGATACAGGCATGGGCTGAATCCAAAGGATACTAATAAACCAATCAATGCTACATGGCCCCGCTGGGGCCTTTGGCGGTAGTGACACCAAACTCACAAAGAATGGAGAACGAAAAATGAACTGGAAAAACCTCCTTAACGTAGTCGCTCTGCTTGAGGCCGCCGCACTGGGCGCTCTAGCAGATCACTACCTTTACGTCGGGCATGGACTGCACCCGCTGATCGTTGGCCTCGGCCTTGCTCTGCTCTCCCTCATCGTCGTGGCTCTTGCAAACGAAGAATCATGGGTGACGGAATGAGCGGCGGCGGATGTCAGGCACTGCTGATTGGCATATCTCTCCTTGGTTGGCTGCTCGTTCTTGTTAGCACCGACGGCGGGGGGAGCGCGGGCGCGACCAGCACCCCGCGCAACCTGCCCTGTCCCACATGCGGACGGGCCAATCGGTTGAAGGAAGCTGACCTCTATAACGGCCGCCCCTTTCAGTGTGACGAATGCGAACAGGCAGAAATTGCAGCGATTGAAAGTGACAACTATCCCTCTATCCATGATGATGTAAGGGATTCACTAGCAGCCTATCAGGCCGAGAGGGGGGAAGGCCAATGAGATACTGTGATTGGTGCGGCGGCGAAGGCTGCCAAGATTGTGGGGGGAGTGGATACGCCTCTCCCCAGTTCGCCAGTGAAGACTCGGCATTACGCGCAGCGTCCTACGATAACCCGCGCAACCTACCCTGCCCTACCTGCAAGCAAGCCAATAGGCTCACACCCGCAGACAGGGACCTTGGCTACCAGTGTGACCAATGCGCTGATCGTGCAGAGCGAGGTGGCTGGTAATGGGGATCCTGACAAGAGCACAGCGCGAGGCGTTGCATAACCTATACAGGCGGGAGACCGACTTCCCCTTGTATCACCAGATGAGCTACAGGACGGTGGGCGACATACGATGACTGTATCATGGTGAACTGGAGTGGCATGTTCATAAGAGTTGGGTGGTGGGGAGGGCCGGACATAGGATCCGCCCATCATCATGTGTGGAAGGAGCGATGTGGATGTGGGTGGATGAGAGAAGAAACGAAATGGGACCCAATGAAAGGGCCATGTGAGGAAAAGGAGGCGGGGGGTGCAATCGCTTTCTCGCTTGGTTCCTTGTCTTTATTATTTATCAGTCAGACACACTCGCGCTCCGAAATTTCGACCCTATCCCTTGCGTCGATTCCTTAACGGAGTATTGTTAGGGGTGCGTGAAAATTTTGGAAAATTTTTTATGGAGGCCAAAGGTATGGGTATTGTGGAGTTGGTTAAGGAGAAGTCTGAGAAGGTAGTTCGAGAGGGTCATAAGTCTGGTTGTGCGAGTAATGAGCCAGGTTGGTACTGTGACTGTGGAGGGGTGAAGCATGGAGATTAACTGGGATTTGCCTGTGAAGTATGCTGATGAGTTTCGGCCTTGTGATCTGTGTGGTGAGCCTTATTGTGATGAGTGTGACGAGCATTATTCTGAGTGTGGTCATCCTGGGCCTCATAGTGAGCGGGAGGAAGATGGAGCCTAATGTTATGGTGGTGATGTTTATGCGCTGGGAATGCATGGAATGATTGATTACTCCAATCCTGACTATACGGATATCTTCATAGCCAGGGCGGAGAAGTTGGCGGCCTTGACTGCTGATAACAAGTTGCTTGCAGCCCATGTTCTACATTATCGGGAGAACCCTTGGGATTTTATCATTGACTGGGGATTCACGTTTGATCCGCGGATGGTTGAGTTGGGCAAGTTGCCGAACATCCCGTTTATTCTTTTCCCGCGTCAGGTTGAGTTCTTGAAGTGGTTGCAGGACCGGTGGCTGGAGAGAGAGCGTGGCCTGGTTGAGAAGTCTCGGGACATGGGCATTACCTGGTTGTGCGTGGCTTTTTGCGTGAGCATGTGGCTGTTTCGGGATGGTTTCTCTGCGGGATTCGGATCCAGGAAGGAGATGCTCGTTGACAAGATGGGCGATCCGGACTGTATTTTCGAGAAGATCCGGCATTTTGTCCGCCATGTCCCCGAGATCTTTATGCCGGTGGGCTATGAGGAGCGGATACATTCTGGCAAGTTAAAGCTGATCAACCCCGATAACGGGGCATCGATAACGGGGGAGGCCGGCGATGATATTGGACGTGGTGGGCGGAAGAGCATTTACCTGGTTGATGAGGCGGCATTTATTGAGCACCAGCAGTCGGTGGATAACGCTTTATCTAATACAACTAACTGCCAGATTGATATCTCTACATACAACGGCAACGGCAACATCTTCTATCAGAAGTCGATGCGGTTTCACGGGACGCACCGCAAATTCATCTTTGACTGGCATGATGATCCGCGTAAGAGCGAGGTCTGGTATGCGAAACAGCTTGAGGAGAAAGATCCCGTTACTGTTGCACAGGAGATCGACAGGGACCCAGACGCATCGGCCGAGAATGTTTTTATCCCTGCGCAATGGGTTCGGGCTGCCGTGGACTTACACAAGGTTATCAAGGTCCCGCCGTCAGGTGTTAGAGCAACCGCTTTCGACCCCGCGGATGTTGGGGATGCTAAAGCAACAGCATCACGACATGGATACATCGTCACGCAGGCAAAGCAGAAAAAGGACGGTGACATTACAGATGCCGTCCCATGGGCCTATGAGGTGGCTTTTGATCAGCGATCCGATGTGTTGGTCTATGACGCAGACGGGATGGGCGCCCCGACGATGAAGCTGGCCTTTAAGACTTACTCGGCCGGTAGGACGCAGATCCTGCCGTTCTACGGGTCTGGCTCGGTACGCGAGAAGAAGATGAAGTATGGCGAGAAGGCTGGACTGAGTTACCTGGAGAAGGACCGGACCCTGCGTTCCAATGAAGATACGTTCCAGAACTTCCGCGCCCAGGCCGCGACCTTACTCCGTGATCGGTTCTATAACTCGTTCAAGGTACGTCAGCAGGTTGAGAAGGGCGGCGTGGCCCTGCAGGTTGATGTTGATGAGCTGATCTCGATTGATTCTGAGTGTGAGAATTTCCACGAATTACGAGCGGAACTGTCCAGGCCGCAGCGCGAGTGGACACCATCCGGCAAGATCAAGGTTGAGTCCAAGATCCACATGCGCGGACGTGGGGTACAGTCGCCCAACCTGTTTGACTGCTTGATGATGTTATTTTCCATGCAGGCTTCCCAGATGGAGGCGCCAACGGTTCGGGTCAAGGGATTTGCGGTCCGAGATCGTGGATTAGGCTGGTAAAATGTGGAATAAAGTGGAATCCACTTAGTTTTCACATTACAATGCGCTCAAGCCTACCTTGAGGGCCTGATGATGGAAACTGTGAAGATTAAATACGCATATAAAACTTACGACGCAGTACCGATAGACGGTGGCTTTCTGTTGCCTGGTGTTGGTATGATACGAGTCCAAGGCGGAAGGGTTCCTCCACGACCCTTTGAGGCGTACCGAAACGTCCGTCGATATCGGAAAGAGAGAGCGGCTTTATAGTCGCTCTTTTTTTGTCTGCTCGTATCGTCTACAATCTACGGTAACTAAGGGGGGATACCTTTCATACGGAAGGAAGTTATCTATGAAAGCGATAAAAGCGCGGAAGGTCGAGAGCGTCATACAGATAAGTGACGCGATAACCCGACCGGCCAATACCACCCAGTACGCAGCAGGAGATGCACTCTCCGAAGTAACCACCAACGATTTCTTTACTCTGACCAGCGGTAATGAGATTGCCACCAGGCGCGGAGTGATTGTCGGGGCCTCGTTGTTTACCACAGCGTATTCAGCCACCCCCCCGTCGATAGACATCCTGTTGTTTAACAACCCATCCGATCTGCCCACGGAGACCGCGGACAATGCAACTGTAGCGATTACGGATGCAGAGATGCTGTTCTGTGTAGCCAGGTTACAGTTTCTGACGGGAAACTGGACTCGGGGCGGGACTAATATGTTCCAGGATCTGGAGCTTAACCGGCACATCCGGATCCCGAATGTTGATGGGGCCTTTTCATTGTATGGACAGGCAGTCCTGCAGAACACATACACTCCCGCTTCTGGAGAAGTCTTTACCCTGTCTCTGACTGTCAGGTTAGACTAATGCCTCCCATACCAAAGTACGAAAAGGCAGAGAATGGAAATGTTCACTGGGCGCGACTCTATGTTCTTGGAGTCACATCCTGGGGTCTGTTTCTTTACTCGGGGGCGCAGTTATTCGGGGAGTGATGGATGGACTATACGGAACAGATGGAATGGTTCACGTTTGCCCTGGGCGCAATAGGATTCGGCGGCTTTGTCATTATCCTGCGCGATCTGGCAAAAGCTGCCCCAAAGGCGTTGGTGCTATTGAGTCAGCAGATCTTCGATATGAATGCGGAGTTATCTGCCCAGGAAGCCGAAAAGGCTAAGATGCTGCGGGAGCTTATTAAGGAGGTCGGGATGACGAAAGGGGCAATGCGGGATGCGCTGCAGGGCCTGGCGGAACTGAAGCATCAGCACGAACACGCGGACAACTTTAATTTCGGGACATCCAGGACGAACAAGTTGCTGGAGTCTTTAACGGAAAAGGTGATCAGACTGGACGCTAAGATAAGCGTTCTTGATCGATGCCCCGTTATCAGGGTTAATCAGCTTTAACTTGGTTAGGAGGGATTATGGCTGAAACAGCCTATGAAGATTATGACGAAGAAGGTGTCCCTAGTGAGCAGGATGAGCTTGATCGTCTTGGTCTGCTGATTGCCGGTGATCGGTCCATTGCTATTGAGGGCCGAGCGAATATCGGCATCGATGAGGAGTGGGACGAGGACGAGGAATACTACGAGGGCATTGATGACGCTAACCGCCAGGAGATGAAAGCCAGGACCGGCAAGCCATTAGGTCAGCAGGAACCCAGTGACGAGGACGGGGATCGCGGATCGACTGTCTTTATGAACATTACCAGGCCCTATGTCGACTCTTCTTCTGCCCGAGTGGGCGATATGCTGCTACCAACTGATGATCGGAACTGGGCGCTTGAGCCGACGCCGCTACCCGAATACATTGATATCGCGGAAGGCAAACTTTCAAAAGAGATTGAGGACGCGATCAAGGAAGCCTATGGGCCCAATGACCCGCGTGGCGCCTTTGAGAAGATGAAGGAGGTCATGGTCGAGGTCGAGAGCTCCCTGGCCCGTGCCAAGGATGCCGCGAAGAGAGCGACCCAGAAGATCTGGGACTGGCATATCGAGAGCAAGTATCACTATCACAATCGACGGGTTATTGAGGACGCGGCCAAGGTTGGCACTGGTATTCTCAAGGGTCCTATTCCGGAAGAAGCGGAGAAGCTGGGCTGGTTTGAGGGCAAGCTGGTGCGCCGGAAGTCGATCAAGCCTGTGTCCAGGCGCGTTAATTACCGGAACTTCTATCCAGATCCGGCCTGTGGTGAGTCTATCCATGATGGGGATTTTACTTTTGAGCGTGATGACATTACCCGCAGGGGACTGCGCAAGCTGATTGGGGCGCCAGGTTACATCGAGGACCAGATCCGCAAGTGTATTGCGGAAGGCCCGATGGAGGCGACCAAGGAATTTAAGGTGGAGGGAACGCATCCTGGTTTACGGGCTGCATCCGATCCGCGCAAGAATATGTTTGAGATCTGGTATATGTACGGATCCATTCGTAAGGAAGATCTGAACAACATTGAGTTACTGTCCGGCAAGCAAGAATTTACCCATACAGATGATGAGCACGTTGATGTGCTGGTCACTATGGTTAATAACAGGGTCCTTAAAGCGGCCCTGACGCACCTGGAGGACGATTCTTTCCCTTATGACTTAATGGTATGGCAGCGACGAGTAGGAGTCCCATGGGGCATTGGTGTAGCCAGGCAGGTACGTCCGGCCCAGAGAGTGATTGTCGGCGCTATCCGACACATGATGGACAATGCCGGTATTGCCGGTGGCCCCATGTTATTTATGAACAACTACCTGATCCAGCCAGCCGAGGGCGTGGCAGAGATCAAACCCTGGAAAGTCTATGTTGCGGGTCCTGGTTATGAGCCTGGCATGGATGTTCGGGAGGCTGTGCAGTTTATTGAGGCGCCAATGATGCAGCCCGAACTGGAGGCGATTGTTAATCTCGGCCTCAAATTTGCAGAAGATATTACCGGTCTCCCCCTCATTATGCAGGGCCAGACCAACCAGAGAACGCCGCAGACTGTTGGCGGGATGCAGATGCAGAATAACAACTCATCTACCGTCCTGCGCCGAATCGTGCGCAATTACGATGACATGGTGACAGAACCACATTTAGGCCGGTACTACAGTTACCTGCTGATCTACGGTGAGGACCCGAGCGAGAAAGGAGATTTCTCTGTTCACGCCATTGGTTCTTCCTCACTGGTTGAGCGGGATATCCAGGCACAGGGCATGATGGATCTGTTCGATCGCAGCCTGAATCCGCTATTTGGCATCGATCCCAAGAAACTGATGGAAGAGATGTACAAGGCCGCTAAACTCGATATCAGGCGCGTCCAGTACGACGACGAGGAATGGGAGCAGATTGTTGGGCAGATGTCGCAACCCGAGCCAGATCCGAAAGAGGCTATCGCGCAGCTTAAAGCACAGACCGAGCAGCAGATCCTTGCCGCAGAGCAAGCCTGGCAGACAGGAGAGAATGATAAGGACCGCGCATTGAAGATGGGCCTGGATGAGATGAGCAAAGAGTTTGACATCTATCTGGAGGAGATGAGCCAGGAAGGCCAGTCCATGCGCTCTGCAGAGAAGTTAAAAGCCAGCCTGGCGGAGACCATGCAGAAACTGCGTGTGCAGATGTCCGTTACCAGGGAGCATGAGAACACAGAGATTCTCAAGTCAGAGGCCGAGCCACCAGGCAGAGCAGAGAATGGCAAGGGATTCACGCAATGAAAGAGGGTGGAACGCCACCAAAGCGGGAGAACCGCACGTTAGAAGATATGCAGGCCGAGCTACAGGACTGTCTGGACGATGCGGACAAGGAAATACCTGTTGACCTCCTGTCCCCCTTCCAGCGTGAGTTGAACTATCGGAAGAAGATAGAACCCACATTGGTATTTGAAAATGGGCAGCGCACTGTAATACCGCAAGAGGATCAAAAAGGCTTTGATCCGCTGGATAAATTACTCCAGGATTGCATTGCAAAGCTAAACAGTTGAACGGTTTGCTGCCTTTTGCGGGGCGCAAAACGCGGAACGGGCCTGGGATAAACCCCTCTTTCTTAGACTCGTTTCGCACCTATGTAAGGAGGGGTTATGTGGTATTGCCAGGCATGTGATAATAAAATACACATGGAACAAAGCATTGTAGCGGTACAGGGGTACACTACTTGTGGTAAGAAGAAGTGTCAGCAGTGGGCTAATAAGCAAGCGGCCGGCCTGCAGGAGGCGAAGGTTGAGAAAAAAGCGCCAACGGCGGACCTTGTTCCAGCGATGGTGGTCGTCTTTCGTTCAAAAACGCCGCACGTCCAGGATTCCTGGGAAGTTGTCCTACCGGAAGAGCACCCATCTTTTCTATTAAATCCCAATGTCCTTGCGCACATGCTGGATTCTGGCGATGTTGCCCAGGATTCGGACGTGCCTGGCTGGCATTTCAGGGTCCTGCATCGTGATGTCGTTGAGGCCGCGATGAAAGAGGCCCGAGCGTGACTGCCAAGATCTATAACATCGAAAACTACACCAGGGAAGTCCTGCCGGCCCCAGGCTCTATCACTGATCTGGAGACAATCCAGCATCTGATGAACGACTGGTACATCTGGAGGGAAGAGACCTACCACTATATGCCTATCACATACACTGCCACTCTCGCTAACTGGGTGGATATGTACAACCATCTGGAGGCCAGTGGTGTTGGGACACCCGAGAAATATATGTTCCCCTCACCGGCCCAGGATCTGCTCACATGAACGGACCACTACTGCAAGAGTTTGAACTTAACGCGCCAGGCATTGAAAAGATCCTAGCCTATTTCGATGGACGGGCAGACTTCCTGATGACAAAGCTGGTGAATCCAGAGATGAGCCATGACGAGACACAGGTGATTAGGGGGCAGGTAAAAGAGATCCGGCAATTCATGCTGGCAATCCGTCCGCCCACTAATCCAGGAACAGTTGATAGAATTGACGCAATGTCCGGAAACTTACACCAACAGAGGGGAATGAACGATGTCTGAGCAGGCACTAGAGGAAGAAAAGAAAGTAGAACCCACGGAAGAGGAGGTCCAGGCTAATGCCGAGGCTGCCTTTGATGATGGGTACGGGGAGGGGGAGATGGAGGTCCCTAATGATACTTACGATGAGGATGGCGAGATAGAGCCGGAGCCGGAACCGGAACCGGAACCGGAACCCGAGCCCGAGCCGGAAGATCCTCTGGCCGCAGTGCCGCAGGCGCTCCTGGATCGGATGAATGAGATCGAGGGCATAGCCAAGTCGGCATCAGGACGGGCAAACAAACTCAGACTGCAGGACGAGAACGCTAATCCGGCCGATACGGCCAAGCCCAAGGCCATGCGTAAGCCTTCCAAGGAACTCATGCGCTCTGCGTTGACGGACGCGGAGGCGAACAAGGTTCTGGAACGTGACTGGCCTGATCAACATGCAGCCCTAACAGAGATTGCTGACGTTGTGGGTGACATTATTGATGAGAATACCCACCAGACTATGACGAACATGAACCAGGTCATGGACCAGCGTGAGGCAGAACAGGAGATCCGCATTGAATTGAATCGTGCGCACCCTGCCTGGAGGGAGATCGCCTCCTCTGATAAGTTCAAGGACTGGGTATTTGAGGGAGGTCCAACCTTTGATGAACGATCTGCTTATCAACAACTGGTCAACACAGGCAGTATCCGGAAAGAAGAATATTACACCAATTTGCTTGCAAAATATCCGCAATGGGCGGAAACTAAGGGAACTTTATACGGTACTAACTCCGCAGAAGCATCCATATCCATACTGGATAAGTTTGAAGAAGCCGAGAATCCACCGGATAATGAGGAAGATGGTAATGAAGTAACCAGCAGACAACAGCGTTTGGAAGAGAACATTTCACCCACGAAGGGGAAAGGTCGTTCCTCCGCGAAGAGTAATGCTGGAGAGGCTGAGAAAGCCTTTGACGAAGGATTTTATGGGGACTCATATTAGAGTCCATTCTGGCGCGTAAGGCCCCAGGAGATCGACCGCCAATCGGCCCAGGCCCTTTGATGGAAAAACTGGAATCGCTTATTTATAGGCGATGTTTTGTATTTCATCGAATAACTGGAGTCACCGATGGGAATAGTCTCTTATGATACGAATACCCCGCGTATCGCAAAAACAAAGGGGGAGATACTGAAACATGCTGTACCTCGCATGGTTCTCGGTATTACCGGACGACAACACAGGATTGGCAAGAATATGTCGGATACAGTTGTATTCAGACGTTGGCTGCCGTTTGGTGGTGCTACAACCAATAGCACAACAATCAATGCCTGGGTAGTTGACCCCAACACGCACCTTACCTCTGATGGTGTTACGCCTGTGGCGGACACTCTCACTCCACAAGACATTACTGTGACTCTGAATCAGTACAGTTGTCTCTATGCTTACACAGATAAGACTGCCGATCTGTACGAGGACGATGTGCCTACGCCTATGAAGAAGCAGGCAGGCCAGCGCATGGGTCTTGTGAAAGAAAAGATCATCTATGGTGTTCTCAAGGCTTGTACTAACGTGTTCTACGCGGGTGGTACATCCAGAGCGACAGTTGACGAGACTGTTTCCCTGGCGAAGCTGAGAAAGATCACCCGAGCGCTGGAAGGCAATCGTGCTGATCAGATCACTGAGGTCCTTCAGGCTTCTAATAAGTACAACACTGCACCGGTTGAGTCCGGCTATCTTGTGTTCTGCGACACTGACATGGCGCATGACATCAGAGAGCTTGAGGGTTTCATCAAGTGTGCTGAGTACGGCGAGATGAAGAAGGCGCATCCAAGGGAGCTAGGCTCCTGCGATGAGTATCGATTCATCACATCTCCCGAGTTAGGACCTGTCCTGGCTGGTGGAGCATCTGTAGGTACTACCGGTCTTGTATCGGCTGGTTCTGCTAATGTCGATGTGTACTTTATGATCGTCGTCGCAGAGGACGCATGGGGCGATGTAGCTCTACGCGGATTGGACGGGTTTAGCTTGACCCACCTACCTCACAGCAAAAAAGACAAGCAGGACCCACTCGGCCAACGCGGCTATATTGGCGGGAAATTCTGGTGTGCTCCTTTCGTTCAGAACGATGGATGGATGGCAGTGCTTGAAACTGGAGCAACGGCCCTGTCATAAGGCCCAACGCATAATAGAGGAGATTCATTAATGCGAAACCCTAACGAAAGTCCAGCCACTCTTGGCACTGTAAGCGTCACGTTGTCTGCGGGTACGACCAGCACCTACACGACAGATGTCGCTACTGCTGGCATTATTAACGGTAAGTTCATCACTGCGCTTGCTGCTCAGACCAACACTGCTACGCCTACAACCGATGCCAGGACTGGATCCGCGTTTGTGGCGCAGGGTGGTGGTGCTGATACAGGCCGCAGTGTTGGTACGATCTGTGTTTACGTCTTCGGTACTACCTTAGCTGGTGCTGTTGCTGTAACGCAGGGAAGCATCGAGAACCTGGCGGACACAGCGGATAACGTCCTTGTGCGTCCAGACTTTCCCAGCTTGCCGGACGACTTCTGTCCGTTCTCTTATGTCATCCTGACGGCCGGTAACGGTGCGTCTGCCTGGACCTTCGGTTCAAGCAACTGGGCAGCAACTGACGTGACGGATGTGTATGTGAACATTGGGCAACTGCCTGATCGACCACAAGCGTCTTAAATTCATCAACGCCCTGGCTTAGTTAGCAGGGCCGATTCCCTTTGGAGGGGACACTATGAAAACTACGCAAAGCGTCCGACGATCGTTTATATCGGAACTGATGCAACTTGGCCCTAATGCCAAGATGAAGCAGAAATGGGTTGACGGCTCAGTGAGTAATATCGGATCCGACAAGATGTACGCTGGCGACGGCATTACAGACGGTACGGGAACGATCTACCGATCTTCTATCACAGAAGAGGGCGGGATCATCAAGACGACCATCTTGATTGACCTGACTGGCTGTTCATCTGCAACTTCTGACCTGGATATCATTGGTATCGGGACGGAAGATGCGAACCTGGGACAGATCACTGCTGCCAAGAACGGCACTATTCTGGCCGGCTCAATGAAGTGTCTTGAACTACCATCCAGCCTTACAGATATAGATCTCTATTCTGCGACGGTTGGCACTGGTGCGTTTGAGGACGGCATTGCTGCCTTGACAGAGACTGCACTGTTGACGAAAGGCGGAGCATGGGCTGCGATGGCGGAGGATGATTTGACTGCCTTGCCTGCGGCTGACGAGTTCCTGTACCTGGTTAATGGGGCTGCGGATACGGCTGACGTATTCACTGCTGGTAAATTCCTGCTTGAGCTATGGGGATATCGGTAAGACTTACTAATGGGGGAGCAATCCCCCTACTAATTCATTGAGGGGAAAGATATGGAAGACGGTGAAAACCTGAACGAAGAGAAAGCTAAACCTTTGTCGATGAAGTCGCTGGCGGCCGATGCGGAAGCGCGGAATGCAGAGACTGACAAGAAGTTCGATGCACTGGAGACCAAGCTAGACGATGGCATCCAGGGCATTATGGACTCGATCAATGCAATGAACCGACCCGCAAGTATTACCAAAGACGGTGTATTGTCGACTGACAAGGATTACGACGAGAATCTGCATGACATCAAGTTCCAGGATGTACGTCCGGAAGATGATGCCCAGTTGGTTCCGAGCAGGATGACATCTATTCATTCTGCTGAGTTCACGGAAAAAGCCGAGCAGATGAAGTTCGATAACGAGCAGATAGAAGTCATGGTCATGCGATCGCAGGCCACCTATCCGGACCATACGTTCACATTGAGCGTTAATGGTAACAGCTTGATCATTGCCAGGGGTGTCCGTCAGTGGATCCCTCGTTGCTATGCGGAGGTTATGGCTAGAGCCAAGACTTCGACGTATGGTAATATAGAGATACGCAACTCGCAGAACGAACTGGAAGTTGAGAACCCAGAGTCCAGGGCGGCCCGATATCCCTTTCAAGTGATGACGGACAAGAGCCCGAAAGCTGGACAATGGTTAGAGAGGGTAATGAACGACGCGGCGTGATGTATGACAGACTTTCTAACGCTATGCCAGGACACCGCTCGAGAGTGTGGGATCACTGGCGGTGGTCCTACAGCGGTCACCAGCCAAACAGGTGAATATCTCAGGATAGTAAGCTGGGTTATTGATGCCTGGAAAGAGATCCAGCAGGACATGGACTGGCGGTGGATGCGCAAGAAGTTCACTATGCCGACCGTGGATGGTACAGGTGAATATGCCTATACCGCCTGTACGGACGTTGATCTCACGACTGCGATTGATCGATTCAAGCGGTGGCATCTTGATGATCGCCGCAATCCACCTATTATCTACCTGACATCTGCCGGTGTTTCCGGACAGACGATCCTGACCTGGGCGCCATGGGATGATTTTGAGTACCTGTACCTGTTTGGGTCCAGGCAGAGTCAGACCAGCAGGCCGATCCATATCACGGTAGATCCGGAAGATAAGATTCGCCTTGGGCCAACGCCCGATGACATCTATACGCTTACCGGAACCTACTACAAATCAGGACAGACACTTGCTGCAGATGATGACGTGCCGGAGATGCCGACCCAGTATCACCGGTTGATCATGTACAAGGCGATGGAATACTACGCAGACTATGAGGCGGCTGACAATGTAGAGCGTCGATCGATCAAAGGTACAGCGCAGGTATTGCCCAACCTGATCCGCAACCAGGGTCCCAAAGTCCGTATTGGGAGTTCACTTGCATAATGGTAGTCCGAGCCAGAGTAGGCAGGCGAGGGGCGAATGTCAGGGCTGCACGGCAGCGATTGCCGTCTATGCCCAAGGTCAAGCAGTCCTATCTTGATTTCCAGGAAGGTCTTGATCAACTAACTCCGCTTTGGAAGGTCCATCCAGGCGCGGTACGCGATTCCAGCAACTTTGAGATATCCGTATCGAGCGGGTATGAAGACATTACCGGTTATGAGCGATTCAGTGGGCAGACGAAACCCTCTGCTGCGACTTATGTCATCCTCAATGTAACGATATCAGGCTCATTCTCTGACGGAGATACTGTTACTGGCGCCACTACTGCGGCCACAGGCGTTATCGTTGTAGGTGGCGTCGTTACTGGCGGATCTCAAGACTACCTGGTTATGACTAAATTGACCGGTGTCTTTTCCAGCTCCTCTGAAAACCTGGAGGTTAGTGCGTCTGTAGAGGGTGTTGCCTCTGCCGTTGGCGCGATAGAGGGGGCGGCCAATGACAAACTACATGCGGAATACCTGGCGCTTGCTTCTGATGCCTACCGGTCTGATATAGGGGCGATCCCTGGATCTGGCCCTGTACGCGGGATCATGCACCTTGGGACCCCTGCTGTTAAGTATGGGATACGGGATGAGACTGCCTGGGGAACGGTCAATCTGGACTCCGGTGCGTCTGGATCTGTTGACGGGATCACGGTCAACTCGGTAGAGATTATGAGTGGGGCGGTGTCATTTGATACCAGCCTGACCACGACTGCGGCTGCCGTAGTCACGAACATCAACGCAAACACATCCTCTCCCAACTATACCGCGACCTCTGTAGGCCCTTTGATCAAGATCAGGGCGCTTGTGGCAAACACCTTCACGGTCACCAGTTCTGTTACCACGATCGGCACGACTGACGTGAACATGAGCGGCCATGAAGTAAATGCCGAGATGTACAAAAGCACGACATCCGGCTGGACCTTCGTGCCATTAGGGTTTGAGCTGACCTTTACGTCCGGCGGAACCACAGAGATCTCTGAGGGAGATACAATCACAGGCGCCACCAGCGCGGCAACGGCGGTAGTTACCAGGGTAATGCTGGAGTCAGGCACATGGGCCGCAGGATCGGCTGCAGGACGGATCATATTTGCCGTACAGTCTGGGACATTTCAGAGCGAGAATCTTGATGTTGGGGCCTCTGCGAACCTGGCGACGATAGCGGCGGACTCTTCTGCTATCACCATGCTGGGTGGTGGGCTTTTTGAGGTCGTGGTCAACAACTTTGGCGGCCTGGCCGATGATGACAGGATCTACGGCATAGACGGGAAAAACCGCGGATTTGAGTTTGATGGAACAGTCTTCTGCCCTATTGATACGGGGATGACGACTGATATCCCGACGCACGTTTCCGCCTTTGTGAATCACCTGTTCTTTTCGTATGGTGGATCGGCCCAGCACTCAGGTATTGGGTCGCCTTATGCCTGGACCCCGATTGTGGGGGCGGGAGAACTGGCTACCGGATCAACGATAACGGGATTTGTGGAGGAGCCTGGTGCGGCAAACTCACCGGCCACAGCTACAGCCCCAGCAGGTAACGCGACACTTGGTATTTACAACGCATCAAAGATCCACATGCTCCATGGTACATCCTCTGCTGACTGGAACCTGGTCAGATATCGTAAGGAGGTAGGGGCTTTTGCTGGGTCCATGCAGCAGATCCGGACGACCTTCTTCATGGGCGACCTGGGGATTACGGACCTGCAGACCTCTCAGGAGTATGGTGACTTCCAACACGCTACTTACTCGCGCAAGTTGCAGACACTGATTAACTCCAAGAAGTCCCTGGTACAGACATCCTGCATTGTGCGGGATAAGAACCAGTACCGCGTCTTTTTTACGGACGGGACGGCGATCTTCGTCACCCTGAACCGTGATGATGAGGACGGGATCATGGGCATGATGCCTATCACCTATGAGGACAATGTGGAGTGTGTTATCTCGTACATTACGTCTTCTGGTGATGAAGAGATCTTCTTTGGCTCGGATGACGGGTATGTTTATCAGATGGAGAAGGGCAACAGCTTTGATGGTGTGGCTATAACCTCCTTTTTCACCACGCATTTCGACTATCAGAAGCAACTGCGCTTTATTAAGGCGTACAAGGATGTGACGTTTGAGGCCCAGAGCGACGGATATGCCGAATTTACGCTGAGTTTTGAGCTAAACTACGGGGATTCAGGCACTGCACAGTCCACATCGTCCGTGGTGGCGGCGGAATTGACAGAATCAAGGCGCTGGGACACCGGTAACTGGGACGAGGGCAACTGGGATAGTGACTCACTCAAGCCGGCCATGCTGGAATTGGGAGGATCTGGGGAGAATTTGTCTCTTACGGTCTCAAAAGAGTCAAAATACTTCTACCCACTACTATTTTCAGGTGCGTATGTTGATTACATGGTACGCAGGAGGTTAAGGAACAATGGCTGATCTCAATAATCGGTTTGATGACAAGGTGAGCAAAGATAGGCAAGCCAGAGGCGATGGGCAAAGGATAAAGTTGTCATCGGAAGAGGTCCTGGAGATATACGCTTCAAGCGATACCATTCAGGCTCTCATGCACATATACCAAGTAGGTCACACCTGCATAACAAATATACGAAACCAACGATCGTGGGTCAATTTGACCGCGGGATTGGTTAGAGGAGGATAGGAATAATGCCCGACTGGTATGCAGCATCTGGTGCGCCCTCTTCGGCGGCCACACTATCATCTTCGACAATGCGCACGGAGTTCTCGTCCATTGAGAGCGGCATAACCGACAAATTGCCGACTTATACGGGCAATGGCGGCAAGGTTATTGCGGTCAATTCGGTTGGAACTGCCCTGGAAGCGGTAACTTCGGCCCTGGCCCTGACCTCACCGGTCCTCACGACCCCACAAATCAACGATACGAGCGCCGATCACCAGTATGTGTTTGCCGTGAGTGAGCTTGCGGCCGACAGAACCGTGACTTTACCGCTATTGGCGGGAAATGATGAGTTTGTCTTCAAGGACTTTATCCAGACGCTGACCAACAAGACCTTAACCAGTCCGACGATCGGGACCTCGCCAACGGCGGCAGGGGCCACCTGGGCGGATCTGGGCGCAGTGACGACCGCAGACATCAACGGCGGGACCATTGATGGTACGGCGATTGGTGGGGGCACTCCTGCGGCTGGATCGCTAACCACGCTAACCCTGTCGGGCGCCCTAACGCAATCGGTAACTGATTCGATAACGGCGGGAACCACGCAAACACAGGCTGGCGCAACAGCATTGACAGCAGACATCAACCGAGTGACGGTTGTCGGCACAGACGGCGATGGGGTTAAGCTGCCGACAGCCGCCGCAGGGAAGCGGATCACCATTATCAATGCCGACAGCACTGAAGGGCTACAGGTATGGCCAGCCTCATCAGACACCATTAATGGTGGGTCAGGCGATGCTGTGGACAGCAACACTTTGGCTGCTGGGGAGGAACGGACATACACATCTGCTGACGGCGCAGATTGGTATGCCTTTACGTCATCACTGACCAATGTGACTCTGGCCGACACGACAGACACGACGACGTTTCTTGTTGTTGCTGGTGGTTCTACCGGCGATCAGGCATTGCTCACTGACGCATCCAACTTGACGTACAACGCCTCTACCGGCGCGTTAAGTGCCGCCACTTTTACTGGTGCTTTAACCGGAAACGTCACAGGTAACGCATCAGGGACAGCCGCAACCGTAACAGGGGCTACACAGGCAGCAATCACCACTCTCGCTAACGCGGTTACAGTGGGCGCATTGGACTCAGGTTCGATCACGAGTGGCTTCGGATCTATTGATGTAGGCAGTAGTGCTATAGATGGTGGCGTGATCACAGCGGATACAAACTTCGCAGGGAATATCACAGGTAATGTTACTGGAAACACCTCCGGCACGGCAGCCACTGTAACAGGCGCGACTCAGGCCAGCATAACAAGTGCGGCAAATCTTGTTACTGTAGGCGCATTGGACTCGGGGTCAATTACGAGTGGCTTTGGGTCTATCGACGTAGGCTCTAGTGCTATCGACGGTGGTGTAATTACTGCTGATACAAATTTTGCAGGGCCGCTAACTGGAAACGTCACAGGCAACGCCAGCGGCACCGCAGCAACGGTCACAGGCGCGACTCAGGCCGCTATAACGACTGTAGCGAATGTTGTCACTGTAGGAGCGCTGGACTCAGGTTCGATTACGAGTGGTTTTGGCGCTGTCGATGTCGGGTCGAGCGCCATTGATGGCGGGGTGATCACAGCCGCTACAAATTTTGCAGGGCCGCTAACTGGAAATGTTACGGGCGATGCAAGCGGCAGCTCAGGCACTTGTACAGGGCTGGCATCCGGCAACATAGGAAAATCAACTATATTCGTTCCAGTAGCGGCTATGCTGCCTACAGTGAGCAACGGTTGTACCGCGTTGACGCAGGTTGAAACGACCGCTGATCGGCCAGATATGAATGTGATGGATTTTGCCGCAGATGCTGACGACCATGCACAGTTTCAAGTGGCGTTTCCAAAGAGCTGGAATGAGGGCACAGTCACTTTTCAGGCTTTCTGGACTAGTACCGCAACTGATACCGATGGTGTGGCATGGGGGCTACAGGGCGTAGCAGTTGGTAACGACGGTACGATTGATGTTGCCTATGGTACAGCGGTTGTTGTGACTGATGACAATATCTCAGCGGCTGAGGATCTATTGGTAACGGCTGAGTCTACTGCGATCACTATCGCCGGTACGCCAGCGGTAGATGAAATGTGTTATTTCAGGATATTCAGGGATGTATCGGATGCCAACGATGACATGGCGGAGGACGCGAGGCTTATAGGGATAAAACTGTTTTTCACCACTGACGCAGGGAATGATGTCTAATGAGTTTTGGTTATCAGATGCTTGGGTTTGGCGGTGGTGGCGGCACACCTACCCCACCTCCCGTAGACGCAGTTTTAGCCACAGCCCTTGCCCGATATACGGCAGACGATATTGTAGGCTCTAATCCTGTCACCGAATGGACGAACAGCGGCACAGGTGGAGCATCCTACGACTTTGATACGGTAGTGGGTACAGCGGCTAATCTGATTAAGTTAGAGAGTAATTCTGCCCATGTTCCAGGGAACATAGGTGATGGGTTCACCACACCTGATTCTGCGGCGATAAGTTTTACAGGGGACTTCACCCTTATCATCTGCATGTCATCAGATAGTTGGGAAACATCAGACGGGGCATACTACATAGCAAAAGCAGGGGCTAACCCTAACTTTTCATATTATATATCTATTGACCCATCCCCTGTAGATGGTGCGATGCGGGTAGGCACAACCCCTGACGGGACTTATACCAACCAAGTCCTGACTGAATCAACAGCGGCTATTCCTTTCTCTAACGGGGATATTGGGTGGCTACGAGTTACGCATGATCTATCAGCGAATACGATGAATTTCTATACGTCTACGGATGCTCGGACTACAGCACCCACAGCGGTATCATGGACACAATTAGGTGCTGCGGATGTTACACACTCCACCTCAGGGGTCGCAGATGGTAACGCCGATCTTGAGATTGGAGGCACGAATGGGTTGACTGCGCCTATTAACGGCAATGTCTACAGGGCTATCGGCATGGCATCCACCGACCCTACATCAACACCGGCATGGGACTTCAACCCAGCAGACGCTTCCCCCAACGTAGACACATGGACAAGCAGCGGTGCAGGGGGCGAGGTCTGGACAATCAACGGCGATGCAATGGTCAACGCCACATCATACGATGCTGTGTATGCTAAAGGATCGGTTGGGTTAGAGACAACATCAGGGACTACGCTCTCTGACCCAAATACAGTTTTTGCAGTCGCGAAGTGGGAGGAAGCAAGTCCCAGCGCTCAACGGGCATTGTTTGATTCCCGGTCGGAC
>Ga0080013_1002277_pt1 | contig 22993 bp, 34 predicted proteins | sample ETNvirenome_6_85_FD_69236 | JGI IMG/M metagenome (GOLD analysis project Ga0080013, IMG submission 69236) | Marine viral communities from the Pacific Ocean - ETNP_6_85 (SPADES assembly) (version 2) | ecosystem: Environmental > Aquatic > Marine > Oceanic | place: Pacific Ocean | collected 2013-06-19
CTTGCCCGCGTGGGGCCGCAGGACACGCCCTACCATCTGGAGGTATGTGGACTCCGCGCCAGCTCCGCGCGCCAACATGCAGACCGCCGCCGCTGGCACGTCCACGCCCTCGGTGAAGACGTAGACCGACACGAGGCACCGCGCCACGCCCGCCTTGAAGTCTGAGACGGCCTTGCGCCGTTCGTCGGGCTTGGTGTTCGCGTGGACGCACCGCGCCTCGACCCCGCTGGCCGTCAGGTCAGCAGCCAGACCCATGCCCTCTTGAATCGTGCGCGTGAAGGCGAACCCTTGGCGCCCGCCCGCGTGCTCCAACCACGCCGCCGCAGGCGCCTGGGCCAAGCCGTCCCTGATCCACTCTGCCGGCCCCATCACGCGACACGGCACGAGGTGGCCCGCCTCAATTAGCTCGCCGTATTGGGCCGCGACAACGATCCGCCCGAACGTGTCACCTAGTGGCGAACCGTCGCCCCGCTGTGGCGTCGCCGTCATGCCGAAGCGCCACGCGTCAGGCCAACGGGTCAGGACGCTGTGCCAGTGCGGCGCCGTCGGGCTGGCGTGGTGCGCCTCGTCCCATACCAGTAGCAGCGGCTGTCGTACTTCCGCGCCGAGGGCCAGTGCCTGCACCGTCGCCACGTCGATGCGATCTGCCACGTCGGGACACTGCGTTTGCGCGCGCTCCCGCGCCTGCTCCACCAGCTCCGTGCGATGGGCCAGCCACAACACGGTCGCGTCTGGATGCGCGCGCAGGGTGCGCGCCACCACTTCCAGGCCCATGACCGTCTTTCCGCTGCCGGTGGGAGCCACGAGGAGAACGGCACGGTCCTCGCGGAAGGCTTCTTTGACTCCCTCCACCGCACGGAGCTGGTAGGGGCGCAGCTTCATCCGAGCAACGACTGCTGCGCCGTCCGCTTGTGGATCAGCGCCTTGTTCCGCTCGTCCAGATCGATGCCGATCCACTTGCGGCCGTGGTCTTGCGCTACCTGCGCGGTCGTGCCGCTGCCGAGGAACGGATCGAGCACAGTCCCACCTTCCGGGCAACCAGCCTTGACCATCGGCGCCACGATCTGCGGCGGGAAGACTGCGTAGTGCGAGCCGCTGTACGGCCGTGGGCTGATAGCCCAGACGTTCCTCAGGTTTCGGGTGCCTGTGCTTTGAACCACCCGCCCTGCGTCATTCCGAAGCCCCGGGGCTGCTTTTGCTTCGCTGGTAACTGCGCCCCGTTTGCCGTGGTACCTCTGCGCCTCCCGCACCGCATCGGCGTCGTAGAAGTACCGCTCAGACTTCGTCAGTAGGAATACCGCCTCATGTGCGCTCGTCGGGCGGTCCCGAACGCTCTCGGGCATGACGCTGCCGCTGTAGTGCTCGCAGAAAGAGACGCCCTTCGCCCACACGATGTTGCTGCGGAGATACCAGCCGTCGGCCTGGAGCGCGAGCGCGACGCGGTAGGGGATGAGGCAGAGATCCTTGGGCTTGAGGCCGGGGGCGCGCTTCATGGCGCCTTCACGGTTCGCCTTGATCCTCTGATCGCGGACGCTCGCCGCAAGCCTCGTGGACTCTGCCCGCCCGTCGCGCATCAACCCTGATGATGAGCCGTCGCCTCCTTGCGTGGCGTTGCTGCCGTTGTACGAATCCCCGATGTTCAGCCACAGCGTGCCATCCGCCCGCAGCACCCGCCGCACCCTGCTGAAGACGTCGATCATCGTCGCGACGTACTCCTCGGGCGTCGCCTCCGCGCCGATCTCGCGGTGCTTGTCTGGGCTGTCGGCGGGCAGATACGACCGCAGCCCCCAGTACGGCGGCGATGTGATGCAGCAGTGGACGGACGCGGCAGGGAGCGTGTCTAGTACGTCGCGCACGTCTCCGATGAGTATTCCGTTCATGCGCGCGCCCACTCGATCGCCGCTGCTGCGGTGCCCTCGGGGCGCGTGCGGCTGATGGCCTCCTCGGTCTGGGGCGCCCATCGGATCCACCTGCCGCAGTCGGTGCACGTCACGCTGATGTGCCGCGTCCCGTTGCCGAACGTACGCCACTCCAGCCACCCCTCAACCACGTCGCCGCAGGCTGGGCAGTGTTCATCGTTCATGCCCGCGCCCACTTGCGCTTGCGCTTGCCGTCCTCGCTGACGAACACGCGCGCCCATCCCGCACGTCGCAGAATGTCGGCCACGCGGTGCCCGTCGCGGGGTGTCTGCTTCTCCCTGGGCACCTTGACCGCCAGATCGAGTACGTCCACCGTCGTGATGTGGTGCTTGATATCGATCCATTCGAGGATCGGCCCGGTCCAAGGGTCCTCAATGCTGTAAGCCACGGACTCAGTCACCCGCCGCTCGTCCTCGTTCTCGGCCAGCCACCATTGCGCGCCCGCCTCGAACATCACAACCGCCTCGGCCCACACCTGATCGCGCACCTGGGCGGCGAGCTGCGGGTCGCATCGACCAGCCTTGACCGGCCACCATCGCCGGCTGCCGCTGCTGTCTGCCAAGAAACCGTCGTGGTTCTCGGTGCCCACGAGCACCGCGCGCCGCTTCTGCTTCACGAGGTCGCGCCCATACGGGGGCCGGTAGACGTCTTCCGAGGATGACAGCAGCGCTTTGACCTTTGCCATCTGTGCACGCCGTACACCGGCCATCTCGGCCAGCTCATAGACCCACACGCCCTGCAGGCCGAGATATCCGTCCTTGGTGTCGAGGTCGAGATCAGAGTCTCTAAACCACTCATCCCCCACGAGTGCGCGCAGGGTGCTTGACTTTCCCGCGCCCTGCTGCCCCACGAGCACGAGGGCCGTGTCCAGCTTGCACCCTGGATCGAGGGCACGCGCCACGCACCCCACCGCCCACCTCGTCGCGTAGGACTCAGCCAGGGGCGATGCGGCAACGCCGAACAGGTCAGTCAGCAGGGCCGGCACGCGGATCCGCCCGTCCCACGTCAGGCTCCGCAGGTACTCCGCAAGACGGTCGCGCGGCCTCATACTGGCAGCCAGGGCGAGATACTCCCGCACGAGATCGCGGCCCATCTTGACGCCGTACGCGGCGGCGATCCATGCCGACAACGCGGAGGCGTGGCGGTCGCTGACCTCCTCGACGCCCCACATATCGCGGCGGTGCATCTGGCAACTCCAGAAGCCGAACCGAGGATCGCGCATGATCTCGCGATAATTGTGCGCGTTCTGCGTCGGCCTGCCGTTGCTTGGGTTGACCGCCAGATGCAGATCGGCCGCTGGCGGGAAACACTGCGACCCCAAGCCGCTGTAGCTGGCGACGTCGCTGAACGTCAGCACGTCAGGGCCCGGCAAGTTCGCCGGGTTGACGGCCGGGGCCGCATTGCCCACCACCCGCACGGGCAGCGGATCGGGGTAGTGCGGATCGCTCTCCGCAGCACCGAACGCGCCCGTGACGGTCTTGCGCGCCTCGTGCTCATCCAGGCCGCACGCCCGCCCGGCCTCGATCAGCGTTTCCCTCGCTGCCGTTGCGCCTACGCGACCGGCCGCGACAAGGCGCCCGATGCTGTACGCTGAGGTGTTGAGTTCATTGTTGCGCCCGCCCGCGCCAGTCGATGCGACCCGATTAGCAGCGTTGTCCAGGGCCGTCAGCGCGTAGCGGTCAGTCCGTGCCGCCGAGGGCACGCTGACGGGCGCCTCCTTGCGCCGCAGGACGAGGTCAAGCAGCTCCTGCGGCGCATCGACCGGCGCGCGGGCATCGCTCACGGTGTACTCGCCCTGCGGCGTCTCCGACTCGGCGGCGACGACATACCCACCGGCACCGCGTACATCGACGCCCGGCAGGATGGCGGCGCGGTTGCGCACGCCCTCACTCCATCGCCAGTACATGTGCAGGCCACCGCTTGGCGTCCTGACCGTGTGAGTGGGCGGAAGGTCCAGGTGCTCCACGGAAGCGATCCCGTCGACGCCGTTCTTGGTGTCGAGGTCGAGCACCCACACGCCCGAACCCTCCCCCGTGGCGACCCCGATCCCCCGGTGGTGCGTGTTGAACAGCTCCCGCACCACCGGCGGCTCGTTGCTCGCTACCCTCTGCCACGCCCTCACGGCGGGGTGTTTGCCCACGCTGGCGCAAGGGTTGCGGCAGTCGCATTGCCCTCCGTCGTCCCACCCCAGGATCGGGAAGACCCGCCACCCGCGCCGCTCCGCGTACTGCCCCGCCACCACCGACAGAATCAAGACTCACCTCCACGATGCCGCTGTGAGCGGCGGTTCTTCAGCCTACAACCCGCGACGCGCCTGCCCCGCACAAGACAGCCCGATACCGAGGTCGGAGCCGCCCGCACCGCTGAACAGCGTTAGGAAGCGCACTAGTACACCCCCTCCAAGTACGCGATAGCCTCCGCGATGCGCCGCCGCCGCTCGCCGTGCGAGGTAGACAGCGCCACCCGCAGGATCAGCAGGGTGTCAGTAATGGAGTAGGTCATACGGAGTCTCCCTCTGGGGGCGTCGGCATCGAGCGCCAGTGCGAGACGGTGATAGCTGGGAACCCGTCGACCGCATACCACCCGCCCTCGTAGAGCCCAGGCCAGACGCGGTCCTCGTCCCCCTCGGCGTCTGCGAGGCAGATCATGTAGGTGCCGTCGCAGGGCGGGAGCACGGAGGCATCGATCCAGCCGTCAGTGGACGCTACCGCAGCGGCTGCACGAAACCCGAGGGCGCCCGCAGGGCGGTCCAGACCGCACAGCGCGCAGTGGACGGAGGCCTCGACTGAGCCGGTGTCGCGCTCCACCAAAAGGTCCAGCTCCTGGGTGCCGCTACCGTCCTCGCGCTGACAGCCGTCCAGACAGGTCGGCCAATTGTCGGGGTAGATAATTGCACTCATCGTGCAGCCCGCACCCACGACCGCAGCGGCACCGCGCCCCCGCTCCACTCCTCGATCCGTACGCCGAGGGTGATGTTGGGGCCATTGCGCCCGTTGAGCCAGTTGTACAAGCACCGCTCCGACACGCCTAGATCACGCGCGGCGGCGACCTTGGTGCGTTCTGGGTGAGCGAGGTATGCGGCGAGCAGGGCCGGTCCTGTTTGCTTCGTGTTCATGCGGCGAACCTACCCCGCAGAATTATTTAGTGCAAGGTCTTGCACGCGCAGATTTGTTCCTTGTAGCAGGCACGATGAAGTTCTCGAACTTGGCCTCTTCGTACAGGGGCATCAGGGCCTCGCAGAGAGGCCGAGCAGGAGGGTTCGACGCTCTTCGTCAGTCAACTGCTGTTCGGCGGCCAAGATGTCGCCAGCGTCGGCCTGGAGTAGGTATGACGGCAGCCCCCCGTAGGAGTCGCCCGCCACTCCCCGCTCTTCAAGCAGGCGCTGCCCTTCGATCGAAGCCCTCATCTCCGAGAGAAGCTTCTCGGGCCCGCCCCGGAGGGCACCGCCAAGGTCTCCGCCCCTGATTCTCTGAACGTGACCCAACTCGTGGGCGAGCACGCCGGCGTCAGGTGTGGTGTAGACCGTGCCGGGGTTCCCGGCGGTAGCTGGTCCGAAGGGGTCCACGATGACCTCCGTGCCGTCAGCCATCAGCATCCGCGTCCGGTACGGGTGAACGGGGCGGCTCCGCTCGTCTCGCCCTACGTCTTCCCTCGAGCCAACGACCTCGGGTACTGCGCCGGTAAGCGCCCGACCCGCAGAGTTCGACCACTTGGGGACCCCGGTGGGCTCGTAGTAGATGTCTGCCGGCCTCTGTCCAGCCATCGCGCCGAGCAGGCGTGGGCGCAGGAGCTGCTGTTCACGGTACGCCAGGGCTTCATCGTACAGAGGCATGGCCTCACCGTAGCAGCGTCAGCCACTGCAGCGGGACGGGTTCTGGGCAGCAGTCGATGTCGACGCTGTCGCCGTGGACGGACAGCACCTTCGCCTCGTAGGGCTCCGTGCGCTGACACCAGGTGGGCACCTCGGGGGTGACGAGCGCCTGGTCGCCCGCCTCCAACGGCAGAGCGTCCGCGTAGCGCAGGAAGCGGCCCGCCCACAGCGCGCACTGATGGTCGCTGCTCTGGGTGGCTGCGCGCACGATTCGGAGGAGTCTGTGGCTCATTCTCGGTCGGCCTCAGTGAGCACCGCCTGAACAACGCGCTTCACAGCCTCGTCAAACGCGGCCCACGGCGCTGCTGGCGCGGTCCAGTGGACAAGGCGGCGCGTGAGGTACTGCACTCGCCTGCCAAGTTCAGCGTCAGGGACACCATCACACGCGCCGGTAATGGCGCCGTGCAGTCCTTCGGAGATGGTGAGAAGCCCCTCGTTCCAGAGCATCTCTTCGTCCTCGGTGCGCTCCATCACAGCGCCCCCACTGCTGCGATGAGCGCGGCCTCGATGGCGGCGGCTTCGGTGGCTGCCCAGGAGTGCTCGCCGCACACCCAGACCGCGTCACGGTCATGCCACATGCGCCACCCGTATTGCTCCTCGTACTCCACGACCAGGGGGTATGCCCACGCCTCCCGCGCCAGCAGGAGCAGCCCCATGACGGTGAGCGGGTTGCTGGTGTTGGGTGCCGCGCCCTCAATGGGGGACCACTCGCAGCCGTCATCAGCCACCCACAGCCACGCTGCCTCGCTGCAGTCCGCGTGCTCGATGAACCTGCGCCCAGCGGCATCCATCATCCCCGGAAGCCAGCGGCTCCAAATCTTCCCCGCAGCCTCAAGTGCTGCGAGTGCTTCTGTAAGGGTCATCGCATCCTCCGTTCGGACGAACCGTAGCAGGGTTCATTGCGAACCGGTTCGCTTTGAATTAGGGTTCCGGCATGAGTGAATGTTGGCGAGCGGTTTCAGGCTACGAGGGGTCCTACGAGGTCAGCGATCTCGGTAGCGTTCGATCGCTCGACCGGGCCGTGACCCACAGGAACAAGCGAGGGACCGTCTGGCAGACTCACCGCAAAGGGCGGGCCATGTCGTTGTGCGAGACCGGCCCCCCTGACAGCCGCCACCTGGCGGTGGTTCTCTACAAGGACGGGAAGGGGAAGATGGTCCGCGCGAGCCGCCTCGTCCTCACCACCTTCGTCGGCCCCTGCCCTCAAGGCTTGGAGTGCTGCCACGCCGACGACAACCAGAGCAACAACCGCCTGGGCAACCTCCGGTGGGACACTCATCGCAGGAACTGCGCTGACCGCTCTCGGAACAGCGGAGGTTTGACGGAGTCCGACGTAGTCGATATCCGCCGCGAAGCATCAGCAGGAGCCAACCACGGCGATCTGGCTGTCCGGTACGGCATCCGCCGCGCCTCCATCAACAGGATCGTCCGCCGCGAGCGGTGGTCCCACGTTCTCTAAGGTGTTGTAATGGAAGTACTTTTGCCCCTGTTTGACTGGGTGCTTGTCCGAGTCCTCCCCGAGGCCAGCCAGTCTGCTGGGGGGATCATCCTCCCCGACCAGCGCAAGCGCGACGTGCTCAAGCGCGTCACCGTCCTGCAGGTCGGCAAGGGACCGTACCTCATCAACGGGCAACAGGTCGATCCGCCCGTCGAGAAGGGCCAGACCCTGCTCATCCACAAGGCCGCCGGCCACAAGGTCTACGAGGACCAGGAGGACTTGCTGTTCATCAAGGCCGGCGACTCGCGAGCTGTGGTCGGATGAGCGACCATCCGGACTGGCTCGTTGCGCTGCTGCCGCTCGCGGAGCGGTACGTCGTCGCCTTTGAGGTGCTGGCGGAGGCTCATCGCGCTGCCAACGAGGCGAGCGCGGCTGACCGGTTCCTTGAGATCAAGAGCATGTTCAACGCCGGCGACCTGACCGAGGAGGAGTTCAACAACCTCACGGCGTCCCAGGTCGTCATCCACCCGTTCCCACCGCTCCCTGATGGCTCGTAAGAAGCTCGACGGCGAGACGGTGCATCTGTCGGTGCGCGTCAAGAAGGCGACCGTCGAGCGCATCGAGGAGGTGGATGTGCCTGTGGACGAGCGCCTCTCCAGGGAGCCGTCCCTGGGCGACAAGGTGCGGCACGTCCTCAAGAAGGGGTTGAAGCGATGAGGATCAACACCGACTTCGGCCTGGCGACCGACCCCCTCGAGTTCACCATCCCGCCCGAGGCGTTCCTCGCCCTGGAGGACGCCATCCACCCGGCTCAACGCTTCCAATCCAAGTCGCACCATGACGCCGGGACGCAGACCATCGTGCTCGTGACCCCTGACTCCACGCGGCGCAGGGTCGTCGTCTGCATGGGAGAGGAGTCATGAGCGCAGCCAACCGAGGGGCCGTCCGCAACGAGCGCGACTTCTACGAGACCCCCCAGTGGGCCGTCGGCGTCGTCCTCGACCGGGTGCCCCTGCCGTTGAACGTCATCGACGCCGGCTGTGGTAGTTGGGCTATTGGGCGGGAGCTCGTCGCGCGGGGGCATTCAGTGGTCGGCTACGATCTGGAAGCCCCCCCGTCCCCCAAGGGCGCCCTCCTCATCACCGACGACTTCCTGACCCGCGACATCGCTGCGCCGGGAGCGGCGGTGGTGATGAACCCTCCGTTCAAGCTCGCGAAGGAGTTCATCCGCAAGGCGAACTCCTTCACCAGTGGGGGCACCGTCTGCGCGCTCCTGCGCCTCGCCTTCCTCGGCTCGTCCACGAAGCGCATCGACCTCGTTGGTCCCGGCTCCACGCTGCGTCGTGTGATCGTCATGGCCCGCCGCCCCTCGTTCTCTGGCGACGGCAAGACCGACGCGACCGACTACGCCTGGTTTGTTTGGGGTCCTGGCGAGGGTCCGGCTGAGATCGAAGTGGTGCCGCGATGAAGGCGCTGGTCACCGGAGCAGGAGGCTTCATCGCCTCTCACCTCGTGGAGCACCTCCTTGGGGAGGGCTACGACGTGCGCGCGCTCGCCCACTACCGAGGCGACGGCAGCATCGGACACCTCGACTCCGACTGTGAGGTGGTGCGCGGCGACATCCGCGACGGCGACCGCCTCAAGCGCATGACGCACGACGTGGACGTCATCTTCAACCTCGCCGCCCTCATCAGCATCCCGCACTCGTACGCGAGCCCGAGCGAGTACATGAGCACCAACGCCCCCGGCTCCCGGCCCGTGCTCGGCACACTCACCGCCACGCGCGACTTCACCTACGTCACAGACACGGTTCGCGGACTGCGGATGCTGGCTGAATGCCGCAAGGCTCGCGGCCTCGAGGTGAACATCGGCAGCGAGCGAGACATCCCGATGGGCGGGCTTGCGACGCTCGTGCAGTGCGTGATGTACGGCGCCGCGTCCGACCCGGTCTTGGATGAGTCGTGGGCCCGTCCCGAGCGGAGTGAGGTGCAGCGCCTGTTGTCGGACTCCTCGCTGATGAACGCGCTGACCGGATGGTCGCCCGAGGTGCCGCTGCGCGAGGCGATTGCGGCGACGGCGGTGTGGATGGAGATGAGCCTGGACGAGATGCCCACGGGGAGGGTGATGTGACTCTCGACGTTGCTGGCACGATCCGTGCCGTTCAGTCTGTTACAGGCGGGCCTCTTCGGGACTCCCGCCGTTCTTGTCGGAGCGCGCCAGGAGGGGCGGGAGGTGCCGAGGAACGTCATCGAGGTGCCCGCCGACGTGCGCTCCATCCGCGAGGCTGTCGAGTCTCAGTTGGTCGTGGGCCGCTACAAGCCCGACTACACCTACGGGTTCGGCGACGGAGCGGACAAGATCGCCTCCATCATCAAGGAGTGGCTCGATGCGAAGTAGCGTGCTGCTGCTGACGCTGCTCCTGGCGGCATGCTCACCCTGCGCCGACCTCGCCTCCAAGGGCGAGGAGTGCGGCGATGACGCAGGGCTCTCAGTTGCTACTTGCGAAACCGCGAGGCGACGGGCCTCACTTCCGGACTCGGGACTGACACTGGAGCAGGCGGACTGCCTCTTGGCTTGCGGTGCCGAGGGTTCGTGTGATGAGTACTTCGACAGGATGTACGTCTCGTGCGTCTGCGAGGAGAGGTGCGGTGTGACATGCCTGTAACGATTGTCGCTGAGGGCGGCTGCGAACACGCGGGCTCTCTGGACGAGGGTAAGCGCATCATCGACTTGGCGCTCGAGGCCGGTGCGGACTTCGTGAAGTTCCAGCTCTACGACGTGACCGAGCTCGTGTCGAAGCGCGCGGACCCGGCGCAGTGGGAGAAGCTCGCTGCCCTCGAGATGACCCCGCACGAGGCGTCGCTGCTGGTGGCGCACGCTCCCGGCAAGGTGGCGTTCTCGGTCTTCGACCACCGCTCGCTTGCGGTCGTCAACGAACTCGACGTGCCGTTCATCAAGCTCGGCTCCGGGGAACTCAGCGATTTCCCGCTCGTCCGCGCTGTGGCGGCACTCAGGAAGCCGACCGTCCTGAGCACCGGCATGCACGACGACCAAACTGTCTGGCGTGCGGAGGCGACGATCGCAGCCGAGGATGGCTGGCTCGACTACCACAAGCACCTGACGCTCATGCACTGCGTGTCGGCGTACCCGGCCTCTGGCCCGCTCGACATGGGGCGCATGATTCGCCTGGATGCCGGCTTCAAGGTCGGCTACTCCGACCACACGACGACGCCGATGGCGGCCCAGATGGCGGTCGCGCTCGGCGCGAGCATGATCGAAGCGCACGTCACCACGGGCAAGGGACCGGACGCGGCGATGGCTTGGAGGCTAGACGTCGCAGACTTCGGCTGGCCCAGCGTCGAGGACCACACGCAGACCCGGTTCGGCGGCTACGTCCGCTGCGTCCGCGCCGCCGAGGAGGTGATGCGCCCGCACCGAGTGGTCGGGGTGCCTGAGTGGGGCGGGTCACCACTCAGCGCCAAGGAGTTCGACACCGCCCGCTCCTCCCGCAAGTCGCTCGCCGCAGCCCACGACGTGCTGCGTGGCGACGTGTGGACCGAGGCCAACCTCACCTGTATGCGTCCAGGGACCGGCATCCCGGCAGGGCGCTGGGATGAGTTCATCGGCAAGCGCGCCGAGCGCGACTACGACGCGGGGGAGTTGCTGCGATGATAGTCATCGGCAGAGGCGGACATGCTCGCGCTCTCGGACTCGACACGTCGGAAGCCATCAACTCGGACGAGTGGCCCGCCTTCTTCGCGGACTGGCGGCTCAACACGGATGACGACTTCCTCAACAGTGCCTGCGAGGTCGTCGTCGCCATCGGAGACAACACCGCTCGTAAGAGGGTGGTTGAGATGGTCGAGACGGACGGGGCGAAGGTGGTGGGCAAGCACAACGCTGCGCTGTCGGGGTATCCGCCGGCGGGCCTGCAGCAACAGCCGGGGTCGATGGTCCTGTTGTCCAGCCAGGTCGGCGCGCACGTCATCTTGAACACGGGCTGCATCGTCGAGCACGACTGCCGAGTGGGCGACTTCGTCCACATCGGCCCCGGTGCGGTGCTCTGCGGCACGGTGACCGTGGGCGAGGGCTCATTCGTGGGCGCGAACGTCACGGTGCTTCCTGGCCGGGTGATCGGGAAGTGGGCGACGGTCGGAGCTGGCGCGGTCGTCACGAAGGACGTGCCTGACGGGGAGACGTGGGTGGGCAACCCTGCTCGCCCGATGAGGTCGGGGGCGGACCCGCGAGCCCTGGCTAACCACCTCTCATCCAGCGGACACACTCAGTCGTCCCTGGCTCGCGAACTTGGTGTCAGCAAGTCGATGTTCTCCCGATGGGCTACCGGTGCCTACAACCCATCCTTGAAGTACGCCACCGCGATCGAGAGGCTCATCAACCTGCCCGCCGACTGGTGGGTTGACAGAGGCGGTGACCATGTCGCACGCTAGCCCCCGAGCGGAGTCCAGACATACTTCCACCCGGGCCGCTTCGGCGTGTCGAGTTCCGTTGCTGGGTGGTGGGCAGGCGTCGATTCAGTCGAGGCCGGGAGCGACTTCGATCCTCGCGCAAGCGGGAAGCCTCGGAGAGATCTCGGACCCTCGATCTCGGCTGTCACGGGGGCGGGCAATCAATATGACCCCGTTCGGACGCTGCGCGATCCCCGGCGCAGGTTCCCGTGACAGTACCTCCACCGTGAAGGCGGTCAGCGGAGGACCGGTACGGACGCCCGACTCCCGGTGGCGGCCCACAAGGACCGTTAGGAGGGGGTGCGCCACAGGTAAGTCAGGGCGGACCTGCTCGTCATGACCAACAACAACGGAGACGACAAGATGAGTACGGAGCGTGTTTTCAAGCAGCCCATCAAGCGAGTCCTCCTCGCCGCCATCTCAGCCCCTGGGCACATCACGGAGGCTGCCCCCGTTGGTGGGCACGTCACCTACCTGGGGGAGTCATTCGTCGTCTGCAAGGGTTGGTTTCGGCGTTGGCTGGAGCCCACCGGCCAGGTCGCCTGTCCTGTCTGCGACAAGCCGGCGGGCATTGCTTCTGACGTGGACTGGGGCGCACCGGACCTGGTGACCGGCGAGAAGCTAGCCCCCGGCGTCTTCCTAGCTACCTGCTGCACGTCGTTCATCCGGCCGACCAAGTCGGGCTGGCGGGTCGCGAGTCCGACTGACCTGTGATCGGAAACGAACGAGTCCTCGCCCTCATCCCCTCGCGAGAAGGCAGCAAGCGCCTCCCGATGAAGGCGCTCCGCACCCTCGGAGGCAAGCCCCTCATCCTCTGGAGCGTCGAGTTCGCCCAGGACTGTGGGCTCGCCTCCGCCGTCGCTGTCTCCACGGACTGCGCCGCCACCGCCATCGTCTCCTCGACCTTCGGGGCTCGCGTCATCCCGCGACCAGCGCCCCTGGCCGGCGACCTCGTGCCGATGCGCCCAGTGGTCGCCCACGCGCGTACGTTCTTCCCTGACTGCCCGTGGATGCTCCTTCTGCAGCCGACCTCGCCCTTCCGCAAGCGAGGCGCGTTGATCACCCTCGCCTCCCTGTTGGAGTCGTCCGGACGCAAGCGCGCCTGGAGCACCGGCGCGGACGGGCGCCCTGACGGCGGCTTCTACCTGCAGCACATCGACGCCTCGCACCTCCCTCTCGCGGACAGCGCCGGCGGGGATGACGCGATCACCATCACCGTGGGACATCTGGACATCGACACTCAGGCAGACTTCGACCGCGCCAAGGAGACGCTGTGAAGATCGAATCGAAGATGGACACCTCGGGCTTCCGTGACGAGATTCAGTTCTACGGAGGCGACCGCGTCCTCGGCCTGCGCGAGATCTGCGTCTTCGGGCTGGGCGACGGCTCTTCGCTACAGGCGCTGCCCGACTACGAGACGGAGGCTGGGCCCATCGCGGAGCACATCAGGATCGTCCAGGTGCTCGAGCCCGACGACGACGCCATCAAGGAGTGGCTCCCCACGGTGGAGGGGAAGTACGGGTTCCCCATCCAGATTCACACCGGACCCGACGCCTTCCGCCTACGCTGTGGCCGGCGTCGAAGGGGACGCCTCCGAAGCCTTCGACGAGGCGCAGGAGTACTCGCAGTGGGTGGACGCGCACTGTACTCGCGCACTGCACGCGGTCCTGACGGCGCCGGGGATGAGCGGCGAAGAGCGCCTGCAGCAGAGTTGCTGGACGCTGTTGCGCGCCGCTCAGACGCTGGAGACGCTCCTGCGTGAGGTCTAGTACTTCTTTTTCTTCTGCTGCCACTTGTCAACCTTGGTGTCCTCGCGGTGCGACCGGACCTCGCTGTCCCTGCTGAACGCAGCCTCCTGCTTGCGGTTGCTCACCCTGGCCCTGCGGAGGGAGTTGTTGGCGTGCTGCGTGGAGCCCCCAGAGGAGTGCTGCGTCGAGCGACGCCCGTTCTCGCTGAAGTCCTTGCCGTTGTACTTGGGCATTCTGTCTCTCCTTGCCTGATTGCTCTTGACTGTGCCAGATTCTCCAACACTTGAAGGAGTGTACTCATGCTGGACCTCTCTCTGTCGGTGAAAGAACTGAAGAAGCTCATTCCCGAGTCCCCCCTCGAGGTGCTGCTGATGGCGGTCGCCGCCGAGGAGTTGTGCGAGACCCCGCGCCGCTCGCTGCTCAAGCGCCTGCGCCGGGAGATCGACTCCCGCGAGCCCGTCCAGAGCGAGGTGATCGAACTGGAGGAGGAGCGCGCCCGCGAGGACGACGGCACCTTCCAGGCCGACGACCCGAGCACTCCCTACGTCGATGAGGCGTGGGAGCCGCCCAAGACCACCGAACGCGCTCCTCGCCGCATGTGCGGAGCACCCAACACGACCCACCGGAGGGGCCCCAAGTAGATGAGCTACACCGACGCAGACAGCAAGAGCAAGTTGACCAACCGCAAGAGCAAGCCGCTCAAGCGCGAGGAGATCGACCGTATCCTCGGCAATGGCGAGGTCTTCCGCCGCTTCGACCGCTACAGCACTACCGGGCGCACTGCGAAGGAGGGTCCGATGAGCGACACCGCCGCGCTCGAGGAAGCCATCGAGGACGTCTTTGGTGGCGGGCGCACGCGGGGCTACCGACGCTTCGCCGCTCACGCGACCGAGCAGAACATCCTCCGCATGAAGTCGCTCCGCAAGGGCAAGGCCGCCCCCAACGACGTCTACCTCGGTGACGAGGTCAACGTGCGCCAGCGCGTGCGGAAGATCGACGACTCCGCGCAGCTCGCGCAGATGCTCGTCGCGGAGTACCAGGGGCGCAACGACAGCGGCGCTCCGCGTCCGGAGGTGCTCGGCATCATCCAGGCGCGCATGTCCGAGGTCGACCGCCCGGTGACCGAGGAGGGTGTCGCCAGCGCCGACGAGCTCAAGGCCGCTCTGGCGGACGACTGATGGGCGCGGTGTCTGACGGTGGCAAGGAGTACCAGCGTCAACAGGTGATGCTGACGCTGCTCGCGTCGAGCCCCGGCTTCATCGAGCGGTACATGGGCAACCGCCTCCTGGGCTCGACGCCCGAGGCAGCGGCGCTCGGGGCCCTCTTGAGCGGGGGGCTTGCCGCCGAGCACGTCCTCCAGTTGCAGGGCGACAAGCACGACCTCGACACCGCTCGCGCCCAACGTGGGGTCAAGGCTGTCGCGAAAGCCCTCGCCCGGATGGTTGAGGCGAACCTCGACCGCACCCTCGGGACCATGCCCACGGTTCAGTAGATGGCGACGATCAAGGCGATGACTGCGGAGAGGTCCCAGCGCATCGCTTGGTGGCTCACGACCCGCGACGAGTACGAGGACTTTGAGGTCTTCGCGGAGAGGTACATCAAGGTGCTCAACCGCCCTGAGACGAGCGGTCATGGTCGCATCGGTTCCTTCGTCCCCTTCAAGATGAACGCGGTGCAGCGCGACCTGTATCTCCGCCTGGAGCAGGCGAAACGCGAGGGGCGACCCGCTCGCTTCGTGGTCCTGAAGGCTCGCCGCATGGGCATCTCTACGATGATCCAGGCGTACCAAATGCACCAGTGCCTGACACGCCGCAACCGCAAGGCGTTCGTGGTGGCTCTGGACCGCACGACGACGACGAACATCGCCGCGATGGCGAAGGCGATGCACGCCAACCTCCCCTCGCTGCCGGTCCCGATGAAGGAGGCTGCGTGGCGCGCGGCGACGAAGGGTGACCCGCACTGCGACCTCCGTCCGCAGCACCGGCGCAGCAACGACAACGAGCTCTGGTTCACGCACCCGTCGGACGAGACGAAGGGCTTGAACTCGCGCTTCCAGGTGGTGCTCGCAGACTCGGTGGATTCGACGCGCGGCTTTGAGTGCCACCTAGCGCACCTGAGCGAGATCGCCTTCTACGCGGACGCCGCCGCGTTCATGCTCCCGATGATGCAGACGGTGTCGGACGATCCCGACACGATGGTCATCCTAGAGAGCACGGCGAACGGCGCCGGCGGGTTCTTCTACGACACCTTCTGGCGGCACTGGAAGGGTCCCGGCGGTCCCGAGATGGACGGCAAGGGTCAGGAGATCGAAGGCGACTGGGAGTCGATCTTCTACCCGTGGCACGCCATGCCGGACTACCGGCGCTCGCTGCCCGAGGGCCTGACCACCGACGAACTCCTCAAGGCGATCCCCACTGAACTCTTCGACATGGTCGATGAGTACGAACTGGACCCGGAACAGACCTACTGGGCGTACCGGTGCTGGGCCGACAAGTGCCAGGCCGACTGGGACCTCTTCCGTCAGGAGTACCCAGGCAAGCCCGAGGAGGCGTTCGCTCACGCAGCCCGCCGCGTGTTCGCCGAGAAGGATCTGGCGATCATCGAGAAGTTCACGGAGAGGTCGAAGCCCATCCTCGTGGGCGACATCATCGACCGCAACGACGACATGGACGACCGTACGCGCATCGCCACCTACTCGGACATGAAGCCCGAGATGGTGGGCGCCGGGAAGGATGGTCCGTTGTGGTTGTGGGAGAACCCGCGCGAGGGGGGTCGATACGTCATCTTCTGCGACCCGTCGAGCGGGAGTCAGACCGGGGACGACACAGCGATTCAGGTCATCGACCAGGAGACGCGCCGCCAGGTGGCTGAGTTCCTGCGCCCCATTAGCCCCATCGAGGCGGCGAGGAAGCTCTGCTTGCTGGGGCTGTACTACAACGATGCTCTGGTGGCGTGGGAGATCAACGGTGTCGGGCATGCGGTGAGCCATGCGCTCATGGCGTCTGGCTACTGGAACCTGTTCGTGCGCGAGCAGGTTGAGAGCATCGGCGACCAGAGCCGGTTCGGGTGGGCGACGAACATCAGCACCAAGCCGATGATGATCGCAGTGGGCGAGGACATCGTTCAGCGCCGCCTGCCGATCATCCGCTCAAGCCGTCTGATTCGACAGATGCGGATGTTTCTGGAGTTCGCGAAGAACGCCACGAGCACCGGCGGCATCATCGCTGGCGACGAGAACTACCGTCGCGTGCGGTGCGGGTCGCCGCCTGGGGAGCACGACGATGCTGTGATGTCGTGGCTCGGCGCGCAGATCGTCTGCGACATGGAGTCGGGGCGGAATGCGTGGGAGGCATCTTCAGGGGACGAACCTGAGCCGCTCCGTGTACCCTCGGGGCACATCGGATCGAACAAGACCATCCACTGGGACGAGGTGGAGGTACACACTGGGCGGGCCGACTCGGTAGTCGATGATGGGCCCATCGGGTCTGGTTGGATCTGAGGAGCAAGATGAAGTTCGACCCCCACCAGTTGCCCCTGAAGGACGAGGACGCGCGCAAGCTTCTCGACCTGGTGATCGACGACGCAGCCACCCTCTCGGGCATGTTCAAGGACTGGGACAAGCTCATCAAGGCGTACAAGCTCGGGCCCTCCAAGGGAGCCGCCGAGGGCAGCCAGGGGATCGCCCTCATCTCCAGCGTCATCCAGTCCTTGAAGCCCTACCTCTTCAACAGCGACCCCGCCGTGTACGCGAAGGCGAAGCGCCTAACGAAGGACGGCGACGAGGACAAGCGGGCGAAGATCACTGAGGCGGCGCTGACGTACCAGTGGGACGAAGCTGGGATGCGCGACGAGGTGGACAAGCTTCTGGACGACGTCCTCATCTTCGGCGCCGCCTTCGCGCGCGTGGGTTACGAGCCCAGTGGCGAGTTCGTGCCTATCGAGGACTACGACCGCGACACGGACATCGACGACTGGGTCGATGACCCTGACGTGCAGACTCTGCGCGACCGCCTTGAGGAGCTCGGCCTGCAGCCGGACACGCCGATGGCTTGCGTGACCTTGAAGCGGTGGAGCCCGTACAACGTGGCGTTCCCGGCTGGGTACGATGAGATCGGCAAGATGCCTCGGTTTGAGTTCCGGCACCTCCTGCCCATCGACATGGTCAAAGGCTCGGACAAGTTCAGGAACACCTCGCACCTCGAGGCCAACAAGGTCATCGCCAACGACGGCAAGGGCAGGGCCGGCTCCCAGTACCAGGCGGGACGTGGTGGCAAGCCGGGTCATATCGAGGTGTGGGAGGTCTGGCACGTCGAGTACCGCAAGCGTCTGGTACTGCGCGACGGGCGCAAAGTCCGGCGCATGGTCCGCGAGATGCACGTCACCTGGCTGTGCGACCAGGCGAACAAGGAGAAGGGCTCGACCTGTACGGTCCTGAAGAACCACATCACCGCACTGGACATGGAGGGCTACCCGGTGGTGGACCTCCGCTTCGCTCGCTGCCCAGACGCCTTCTTCGGCCTGTCGTTGGCGGCTCAGGTCATGCCCATCGCGGAGTGGGTCCAAGAGCTCGTCGTCAACGGCGTCGCTGGCCTGAAGGCTGCGATGAACCTGAAGACGCTCTATAACCCCGACAAGCTCGGGGAGAACGGGAAGGCGCTGCTCGCGGCCCCCTACCCGTCGATGGTCCCTATCAAGGACAAGCTCGGGGTCGGCAACGCTGTCGCCAACCTGGTGATGCCGGCGTTCCCCCAGGAGTTCCAGGGCACCCTGGGCCTGCTCAACGCGCTCATCTCGCGCGTCTCTGGCAGCGATGAGGTGGTGCAGGGCGGTCGCTCAAGCGCGGGCTCCGCGACCGAGGTGGCGTTCCGCGCGTCGGTGCTGCAAGGGCGCAGCCAGTACAACCTGAAGACGTTTGAGGGCTTCCTTCAGCGCGCGTTGCGGAAGGTACTGCAGATCATGCAGCAGTACTTCGAGTCCGAGCGTTGGGTCCGCATCACCGGCGACGAGACGCCTGTCGCCTTCACCCGCTCTGACATCCGAGGCGAGTTCGACGTCGGCGTCCACGCTGGCAGCACGCGCCCGCGCACACCGCAGGACGAGCGCCAGGCAGTCATCGGCTTCTTGGAGTACCTCGGCACTGCCGCGAACGCGATGCAGATGGCTGGCGTGCCGCCCGAGGTTATGGCTTCAGTGTTCGGTAAGGTCGCTGACATCTGGGACCAGAACCTGCCCGCCCTCGTGGACTCATTCGCCTCGATGGCGAGCGGAGCTGTGGCGAGCGCCGCTCCTCCTGGGATGGCGGGTCCACCTCCCGGCGATGTCGCCTCTGGATCAGCGGTTGGTCCCGGTGGCGAGTCGCTGAACGTCCCCGCCGCCGGCCGCCTGCAGGCTGTCGCTCGGGAGGGCGGTCTTCCCCCAGGGGCTGTGTAGGTGGCGAAGCCGCACATCGAGATTGGTGAGCTCCGCAAGTCTGGCCCCGTCGAGGTCGTGGCTGGGCGACTCTCCCAGTTGTGGCAGACACTGACCGGGGACGGGGTGAACATCAAGTCCACGGACTCGTCCCTTCCGTCGGGCGCGCTTCAGGTCTGGAAGTTCGGCCACAACGCGGCGGTGGGCACCTCCTACGAGACGATTTGGATCGTCGGCGGTCTCTACCCCTGGGGGTCGTGGAAGGCGTGGGATGACGCAACCGGCTCGGTCGTGACACTCAAGTCTACCGACGCTGCGGACACCTCCGTCGAGGTCGCGTGGGAGGGGCTCGGCGCCGACGGTGAGCTTGTCTCGGGAACGACGACGACGGACGCTGTGGACGGGACCACGGGCGTAGCGGTCGCCACCAACCTCAACCGACTACATCGCGCGTATCGAGTCACCGCCGGCACATCGACAGGCTCGCTCCAGCTCACAGTGGGTGGCACCGTCATCGCGCAGATTGAAACCGACCTCGCGGCGACCCAGTTGGGTCTGTACACCGTCCCGGCCGGGTACACCGCCTACCTCCAGAGTCTGGACATCGCCGTGGACGACAACAGCGACGGACTCATCCAGTTGATGACTCGACCTGACGGGGACGCTTTCTACTCGCGCAGCGGGGGGCTTATGGTCAGCGGGGCGACGAGGATCAGCTACGCCAGCAGCGGATGGTCCTCGGGTCTTCCCTTTGTGGAAGGTACGGACATCGACGTGCGCGGGGTAAAGGTGTCCGGTGGCGGATCGCCCTTGATGTCGGTCAACTTCCACCTCGCCCTGGAGCCGTCCTGATGCCCATCTACACCATGAACTGCGTGCGCGACACGCACACCTTCACCGTGCCCATGTCCGTCCCCCTCTTCCGCGCCCGCCGCGACGAGGCGAAGGAGAACAAGGGTCTCTTCAAGCACATCCAATGCCCGCGATGCAAGCGCAAAGGGACGTGCGTCCACGACGCCATTGGGGACATGCGGACGCAGGCGACGCACGACGGAAACTACACGTTCTACGACAACGCTCCGGACGCCATCCTGCGAGGCGAGCGCGAGCGCACGGTCTCCAACACCGAGGCCAAGGCGCTGATGAAGGAGTTCGGACTCGCGGACGCGGGCAAGGAGGGCAAGCGCGAGTTCCCCCCGGAGGGCTCGGAGCGCGAGGCGATCAAGCAGCGGTGGGCCACAGAGACCGTGGAGCGGGAGGAGCGCGAGCGCCTCGAGCGCGTGCGCCTGGCCGCCGAGAAGCTCCTCGCACCGGAGCCCACTGATACACACGAATGTGAGTTGGTGGTTGACAGTGAGGAGCCTCCTGTTGATACGATTGCTGCGTTGTCGTGGAAGAAGCTCCGACGGAAGGCGCGAAGCCTGAAGGTGGAGAATTGGATGCGACTCAAGCGTCCTGGCTTGGAGGCAGCGGTCAGGACAAAGCTTGCAGAGCAAGTTGCCAAGTAGCGAGCAGAGATGACGGACGAGGGAATCGCCATCGGCACCGAGGCACCGACGACAGAGGGGGGCGAAGCCGCTCTCGATCTGCCCGTTGAGGCCGCGACCGATGGGACGGCTCCGGAGTTGGCATCGGCGCTCGCCGACGACCAGTCAGAATCCTTCTGGAGCGGTGATGTCACCGACCTCGAGGGCGACGACCTGGCCCGGTACAAGAGCTTCCAAAGCGACTACACGAAGAAGACGATGTCCTTGGCCGAGCAGCGCAAGTCGCTCGAGTCCGAGGGTTCGGCGATGCGTGATGAGCTGAAGAAGCAACAAGCCGACCTTCAGCAGTTGGCGGTTCAGTTGCAAGCGCGACTGGCGGCTGACGGGACTGGCGATCGTGGCGGGCAGCCTGAGAGGGTTGACGCGATGGTAGATCTCCGCAAGGAGTTCGACAGCCGAGTCCAGCGAGGTGAGGGCTTCGATGCGATGGTGGACCTCGTCAACACCCTTTCGGGTCAGACGAGCGACGCTCTCATGTCGGAGCGCGAGAAGACGTTGCAGGCAAGGATCGACGAGTTGGAGGGACGCTTCTCCACGGTCGAAACCGGTCTCGCGCCCCAGCGACAGCGGGATGCGATCAACCGAGCCTTTGACGACCTTCGCGCCAATCAGTACCGAGGCGAGTTCGATTCCCCCAAGGTGCGGCAAGAGATCATCAAACAGTTGGATGCCCCTGACGAGATCGTCAGCGACCTCCTTGAGGCCGGGAACGTCAAAGCGGCGATCTCTCTCCTCGGGGAACGTGCCATCCGCCAGGTCCGAGAGGGCCAGGTGGTGGAACGAGCCAGACGCCGAACCGAGGCATCCTCACCCGACAGCCCTGCTGCGGGCCAATCCACCGACGCACCGAGGCGCAAGTCTGACTACGCTTCGACGGTTGACTGGCTCCGCGACAAGTTCTCCCAGCCCGAGTACCGGGACCTGGGCGAGCGGCTGAAGGGATGATGATCGCCTCCTGACTCAACCAGGAGAAGACCGTGTCCGCACCCTACTCAACCACCCTCTCGGACTACACCAAGGCTTTCACGCTGGCGTGGCAGGACTCTTGGGGCGACCTCACTTGGCTGATCCTCGATCAGTCCCCGCTGCTGCACTACTGGTACAGCACCGGCGCCATCCACATGTCGGCCGCTCGCGCTGCGGAGCTCCCCTTCGCGCACGACGAGTCGCCCAACGTCCAGACCTACTCGGGTACCGAGGTGCTCAACAGCGCCGACTCCGAGTTCGTCAAGCCGTTCATCTACGACCAGTGGGGCCAGGTGTCCTGCCAGTCGGTCGTTCCCACCGACAAGGTGGACCTGAACGCCGATGCGACGACGCAGATCGCGAACATGCTGGATGTTGAAGTCCAGCAGTGCGCCATCACGATGCGGAACTTCATCGAGACGCAGCTCCACTCGGCGCGTGTCGCGAGCACCGACATCGACGGCATCCGTGGTGCGCTCGAGTTCGCCACGCCGGCGGCTCAGGCTGCGACGGCGACGAGCGTCGGCAACGTCGCGAAGAACGCCGACTACCACTTCAACCAGTACGGGCAGATCCCCGGCGGCTTCATGGCTAACGGCATCCCTGCCTGGACGACGCTGTACCGCCAGTGCTCGCGCTGGGGCAGCCGTCCCGACTTCATGCCCGTGGACGAGGACGTCTACGACGGGTACGAGGAGTGGTGCGGTCCCGAGCGGGCCCTCATCGACGAGGCGATGGGCAGCGCCGGCTTCGACCACCTGCGCTTCAAGGGCGCTCGGGTCGTGCCGGACTACAACATCACCGCCAACTCGGGCGAGGGCTTCATGCTCAACCTCGCCAAGAAGGCTCCGTCGAGCGAGTCGGGACACGGGTTCAAGCCCGAGTTCCTCGACCCGGTCAAGGGCAAGTCGGTCGGTCGCACGAGCACCGGCAAGACGAACCTCTGGATCAACAAGAACGCCCACTTCTACATGGACGAGTGGCGCATGCCGCCGGACCAGTGGGCCCTCATGTCCAAGTGCAAGTTCCACGCGATCATCGCCTGGACCGACCTTCGGGAGCACGGAACCTTCGACTTCGCCGCTGGCAACTACGTCGCCTAGTAGGCGAGAACTGGAGACAAGAACATGAGTATCGGAGTTGGAAACCCTCGCACGATGCAGGTTCGGAACCAGGTCGTGGGCGCTTCGGCGAACCTCGACGTGGCTCTGGGCGACGTCGTTGCCTTCGACGCCACGATGGACTCTCACCGCGTTCCCGACGTGGACGATGTGCAGAACCTCACCGCCGACACCTCCTGGGAGATCGGCGTCGTCACGGCGGCGCAGGGCATCCCCTTTGGTGGGTACGGGCCCGTCGCGACTGGTGGGATCGTCCCCGCTGTCGTGGCACAGGACGGCTCGGACGCTGTCGCGGTGGGCGATCTGCTCGCTGTGGACACGACCGGGGACGCGCTGCGCTTCATCAAAGCGACCCTCGCCACGGACGGCGTGGTCGATGTGACCGACCTCACGGAGACGGCGCACTACATGCTGGACATCCGAGCTCGGGCGATGGAGGCCGGGACCACTGGTTCCGGTGAGGAGACGCTCGACGTGAAGATCATCAACAACCCCGTCAACTTCGGTT